>Ga0164243_10000823_pt1 | contig 54228 bp, 58 predicted proteins | sample OricompcompostOP_FD_108781 | JGI IMG/M metagenome (GOLD analysis project Ga0164243, IMG submission 108781) | Organic Plus compost microbial communities from Emeryville, California, USA - Original compost - Organic plus compost (OP) | ecosystem: Engineered > Solid waste > Mixed feedstock >... | reverse complement strand
TGGAGGCCGTGGGGCAGGGAGTCTCCGATCTCAAGGTTGGTGATCGTGTCGCCTATGGTTCCGTCATAGGCGCCTATGCCGACGAGCGGCTGGTTCCTGCCGATCGTCTCGTCAAGCTGCCCGACGGCATCAGTGATGTCACCGCCGCCTCGATCATGCTGCAGGGCATGACCGCCCGCTATCTCTTGCGCGAGACCTATCGCGTCGGGCCTGAGACGGTGCTGCTGTTCCATGCCGCGGCGGGCGGAGTTGGCCTCATCGTTTGCCAGTGGGCGAAGGCGCTGGGTGCCACGCTGATCGGCACCGTAGGAAGCGACGAGAAGGCGGCGCTCGCCAAGGCGGCGGGCGCGACGCATGTCATCAACTACCGCAAGGAGGACTTCGTTGCCCGCGTTCGCGAGATCACGGATGGGAAACTATGCGACGTCGTCTATGACGGGGTCGGCAAAGATACGTTTCCGGGATCGCTCGATTGCCTGAAGCCGAAGGGCATGTGGGTCAGCTTCGGCAACGCCTCGGGGCCAGTCCCACCGTTCGAGATCACGCTGCTGTCTGCCAAGGGCTCGCTTTTTGCGACGCGTCCGAGCCTCTTTGCCTACATAGCGCACCGCGAGGATCTGCTTGCCAATGCCGGCGAACTGTTCGCGATGATCGAGAGCGGGACCATCAAGGTCGAGGCGAGCCACACTTATCCGCTACGTGAGGCGGCCGCGGCGCACCGCGATCTCGAAGCGCGCCGGACGACAGGGTCGATCGTGCTCATACCCTGAGGCGTGAGACGTGCGGCTATGGTTAGCCGCCGGTAACCGCGATGGTGAAAGATCGATTGCAGCGCGCGTTGAAGTGGGGCGTATGAGCCGATTTGATGCGTTGGCGCCGCTTGCGTTCATTCGTTCGATACTTTGCAATTTACCAGATTTCATCGCTCCCCTGACATGCTTCGTTTTCGAAGCTCGAGCGGCATTGGTCCGCGGTGTTCGGGGTACGGGCGGGACAGTTAATGGCACGGCTACAGATAGCGTCGCACGGAATTGAGGAGAGCACCGACTACGGCTCGACGCCGGATGCTCTTTTCCAACTCGGCCTTAGGTATTGCGTAGGCCGGGATGTGGAAATCGACCTGGTCGAGGCGCACAAGTGGTTCAACCTTGCGGCGATGCGCGGTAATGACGACGCCAAGCATTACCGCCTCGAGATATCGCGAGAGATGTCCAAGGTCGAAATCTCGCGTGCGCAGCGGCTGGCGCGCGAGTGGCTGACGCGGCACTAGACTAGGGGCGTCTAGCACTTGCCGAACAGCGAGGCGACGCAGTCCCACGATTTCTTGACGGCGTGGCCGACCGCGTTGCCGGTATCGGTGACGGCCTTCCCCGTCTTGCTGGCAAGCTCTTCAACCACGCTTTGTTTCGGCTCCTCGGGGGGCGCAGTGCCAACATCGGATGGTGGCACCTGCTGCTGGCCCGGCGGGACGGCAACGGGCGGCAGCTCATCTTTCGGCGGGAATGACGACATCTGCTGCGCCGGAGGTGGTGCGTGTGGCGGTTGCGGTGTTGCTGTCTCCGTCGGCGGGGCGCTGGGGTCGGCAAGGGAGAACATGACAGTCCTCGTCTCGCCGGGGCAGGGCGTTGCCTGGCCACGCGCGGCGCTACAACTCGCGTGTCCGCCGGCTTTGGCCAACTCGGTGATGCAGAGGAACTGTCCGCGTGAGGAACGGGCCGAGGCGGGCACCTCCCCGCCAATGAGGCAGCGGTAGGTGGCTTCAGGGCCGGTGCAGGTGACGCAATACTCCTGCGCCGTCGCGCCGACGCAGAGCGCCGGGGCCAGTACTGCTGCCGCGAGGGGAGAAAGCCGCCGGTGCATATCGTTCTACCCCAAGGGTCTGGCCGCTCGCCGGCCTTATCTTCCCACAGGCCGAGAACGATGCGGCCAGCCGTGGTACGCGTCAAGTGCGGGGTGTCCCGCATTCCACGCTTCGCGCAGCTTGCATTCGGGCCACCCCGCCTCTATTAGGGGCACCTCCAGTGGAGCTGTGGCCGAGAGGCTGAAGGCGGCGGTTTGCTAAACCGTTATACGCTTGTAAAGGCGTATCGAGGGTTCGAATCCCTCCGGCTCCGCCATTCGGGTCAGCATGGTGCTGGGCTCGTGTTGTCTTCCTGAGCACCGGTACGCCGCGGACGAGCCGCCCGCATTGAGCGCCTGGCGGCCTTCGCGGCCGTGGCTGTTGCCGAGGAAGCACGCGTAGGAGCGACTCATCGCTCGCGGTGGTTGTGCAACGGTTGCTCGTGGGTGCTGGCGCGTTCGAGCTCGTTCTCCGTCTCGCTCTTGATATGCGAGCCAGAGACCAGTGCGCCGGCTCCGGCCATCGGCTCGTCGACGTTGATCAGGTCAATGCGCTCCTCGCTTGGTGATTGCGGATGGAGCGTCTCGTCGGGGGCTGCGAACAAGCGACCGAGAAGGGCCTTGAAGAACGTCAGCATCTGCAACCTCGCTCAGTAGACCTCCGGGACATACATGTCGCGTGGCACTGGATTGCGCTCATAGTCGGGGTGGTAGGTGCGCTCGGGCAGGACGACGGTCGGGCGCGTCACCTCCTGGTAGGGGATCTGTCCGAGCAGGTGGTGCATGCAGTTGAGGCGCGCGCGCTTCTTGTCGACAGCCTCGACGACCCACCAGGGCGCCTCGGGGATGTTGGTGCGGTCGAGCATGGCCTCCTTGGCCTTGGTGTAGGCCTCCCATCTGACGCGGGATTGAAGGTCCATGGGGCTCAGCTTCCACTGCTTCAGCGGGTCCTGGATGCGCATGGTGAAGCGGAAGTGCTGCTCCTCGTCGGTGATCGAGAACCAGTACTTGATGACCTTGATCCCGGAGCGCACGAGCATGCGCTCGAACTCGGGGACGGTGCGCAGGAACTCCTCGCACTCCGCCTCGGTGCAAAAGCCCATGACGCGTTCGACGCCGGCGCGATTGTACCAGGAGCGGTCGAACAGCACGATCTCGCCGCCGGCCGGCAGGTGGCTTACGTAGCGCTGGAAGTACCACTGCGTACGCTCGCGCTCGCTTGGCGCGGGGAGCGCAGCTACCCGGCAGACGCGCGGGTTGAGACGCTGCGTGATGCGCTTGATGGCGCCGCCCTTGCCGGCGGCGTCGCGTCCCTCGAAGAGGACGACGATCTTGGCCTTCTCGGCAACCACCCAGTCCTGCAGCTTGATCAGCTCGCTCTGCAGGCGAAACAGCTCCTTGAAATAGAGCTTACGGTCGATCTCGCCTTCCGGGACCGTCTCCGTGCCCTCGAGCAGCTTGTCGAGGCGCTGGTCGTCGAGCTCCATCTCCAGCTCCTCGTCGAAGCTGTCGGCGAAATCGGCTCTGGCACGCAGGTCGAAGTCTTTGGCGCGCGTGTCGTTGTTCACGGCTCATCTCCTGTAACTAGAACGGTGTTGCGGGCGCCTCAGGGACGCTCGCCAGACATGCGATCGAGCAGCGCCGTCAGAGGTCGCGAGAAGGCGACCACGGCCACGGTGAGAACGGTCACCACGGCGGCGACGATGCCGAAATAGACGAGCTTGATCCCGAGCGGGGCCGATGTCTCATCGATCAGGTTCATGCCGAGGAAGCCGGTGGCGATGGTGCCGATCAGACCCAGGATCGTCACTGCCGTCAGGCGGTGGATGGTGCCGCTCTGGCGTCGCAGCACGTCGCTGTCGAGATACTGGACCATGTCGAAGATCTCGCCCCGCAGCTCCTTATAGAGCTCGTCGTTGCCAAGGTGCATGCGCTGCATGCGGAAGAGGTCGCGCGTCTGCGCCTGGTCCGACACCTCGGTGAACCAGTAGCGCTGGGTGAAGCGCATGAACGCTTCTTGCAGCCGAAAGGTCTCGCGCCGGAAGGAGAAAGCCGATTGAGCGCTCCTGAGCTCGAGCTGCTTGATGGCCGCGACGAGGCGGTCGGAAAGCATCAGCAGCGCCGCCTTATGGAAGTGGCTGATGAGGAACAAGAGGAAGTATTGGTGGCGGAACTGGCCGAGCAGTCCGCGCTCGTTGTCCTCGAGGCGCGGCGAGTTGCCTTCAGCGATGACGGTCAGGGCGTGCCCCGACAAGAGGAACCGCGTGTTGAGCCCGATCGCCTCGGTACCCTCGTGATAGTAGCGGTCATAGCAGTGGCGAGATTCAAAATCGTGCAGGAAGCGCTCGGCGTACGGCGCATCGCCGCTGTTGCTGGCGCCGGTGGCGAAGGCAAGGCGCATATACTCGGAGCGCTGCATGTCCCACATGCGTTCCAGCGTCAGGTAGGTCATCACCGGCATGCGGTAATACTCGATCTGACGGAAGGCGAGTGGGCTCTTGTTGTGGAAGCTTTCGGCGACGAGGGGTTTTAACAGAAATTCCCAATGCGCCGCAAAGCACGGGGTGCGCTGGTGGCCAACGAACGACAGGAAGCGCTCGCGCTTCTCGTAGTCGGAGGTGGCGAGCACACGGCCGGGCTTGTCCAGCCATTCGACGCGGATCGGGCAGTGCAGTGCCTCTCCGCTTTCTGTCCAGCCGGGAGGATAAGCGCGCCCGAAGCGGTACATGATCTCGTTGACGACGCTGAGCGGCAGGTCCGAGGCATAGAACTCGAAGGCGAGGATCACGGCGTCGACGTCGTGGAAGAAATGCAGGTCGACGTGGGCGACCTTGCAGGTCACCGGGTCGGTCCCTTCGGCGAGAACCATACGGACAGCGGCGATATCTGTGCGCCGGTAGACGCGGAGGGGGGCATCTCCCTTACCGAGGGCGCGGAGCGAGCCTGGGGCGTCACCATAGAGGAAGCGCTGCACGTGGGGCAGGAAGGCCACGAACTCGCGGTAGTGGCGCTCCTGGAAAGCGTCGCCCTCGACGCCGAACTCGTCGTCGACAAGCTCCCAGTTTCCGCCGCCAAGGCGCTCGAAGAGAACGTCCGGGCTCTCCCGCCGCTTGTTGGACTCCGCTGCAATGAGCTGGATCGGCCAGAGCACGATCTGGCGGAAGTGCCGGACGAGCCTTGGGGAGGCGGCGCCCGCCGCGAGCGGCTCACGCACCATCGTGGCTGGCGCGCTTTCGTCGTTGGCCATGCTAACCCTTCCACGACAGGCTCGTTGCGCCCGTCACCCGCGGGCACCCTAGAGAGGGACGATGACACTTTTCCGACAGCGTAAAGCGGGCACCTTGGACAACATTGCCTTGCCCTGGCGGTGTTGGCGCGGGGCAAATTTTAGATGCAGTTGATGCGCGTACGGCTCGCGCTGGGCAGGAGTGCCGATTTCGCTGCCAGCGCAATACATAGTCATTCTAATTCGTTCACGTGCCCGTCGGGCTCTGGTCCATTTGGGCGCGTCAGCGGAGCACGAAAGGATAGACCGCTTGTCTCAGACATCACATTCCCCAATCGTCGATGAGGTGCTTGCGGCTAACGACCTTTACGCGCAGAGCTTTGGTGCAAAGGCCGAGCTTGCTCTGCCGCCGGCCCGTCGGTTTGCCATCCTCACCTGCATGGACGCGCGCCTCGATCCTGCAAAGTACGCGGGGTTGGCCGAGGGAGATGCGCATGTCATTCGCAACGCCGGAGGACGAGCCAGCGATGATGCCATTCGCTCGCTGGTGATCTCGCATAAGCTGCTGGGGACCGTCGAATGGTTCGTGGTTCACCACACCAACTGCGGGATGGAGCTGTTCACCGATGCCGTGATCGGTGATCTCCTGGAGGATAATCTCGAGACGGCAAGCTTCGACGGGAAGGCGTGGTCCAACCCAAAGCACGGGGGCGGCAACCCGGCCGGGCAATTCATCAAGTGGCACACGATCAAGGACCAGGCGGAGAGCGTTCTGCAGGACGTGCAGCGCATCCGTCAGCACCCGCTCGTGCCGGCTCACATTCCGATCTACGGCTACATCTACGATGTCAAATCGGGACGCCTCAATCCGGTCGAGGCTGCGATCGAGGCTGGACGGCCTAGGTAGCGCGGCGCCCGGCGGGGAGGATATCGTTCACAAGCTCGGCTGGGCGACACAGCCGCGTGCCCTTGGGCGTGACGACGATCGGGCGGTTGATGAGGATGGGATGCTCGATCATGGCGTTGATCAGCTCGTCGTCGGTCCACTTGGGATCGTCGAGACCAAGCTCCTGGTAGAGCGATTGCTTGCTGCGGATCAGTTCGCGCGGCTTCATCCCCATCGCCTTGATGAGTTTTGCGAGCGTGGCTCGGCTCGGAGGGTTCTTAAGGTACTCGATGACGACCGGCTCCTCGCCGCTCTGCCGGATCAGGGCGAGGGTGTTGCGCGAGGTGCCGCAGGCAGGATTGTGGTAGATCGTGACGGTCATGTGGCTCTCCCCTCGGTGGAATGGCATTTAAGCGCGGTGAGTAACTGCATCGCAATGGTGCGCAGGGGCTTGCCAGCGACCACCAACACTTGATCGGGCAAAGCCACGGCCGGGGCGCGGCGGTTGTCGCTGGATGGGGTGATCCAACTTAGCGGACCGCCGGTTGCGGGGCGCGAACGTGGGACTGGTGCATTTTGCAGCAGCGGCCGCGGTACCGGTTTAAGTCCGTCCTAAGACTATCCACATAGACTTCGATCAGCGTTGCCGGCTTGCGCCTGCCGCGGGAGCAGGGCTACGCTCATTCTGCTCGTCGGTAGTCGTCTCATGAACAGGGTGCTGAAAGCCGTTCTGTCGAGGCTGGTGCGACGCGGGGCGCTGACTATCGTCACCGCGCGGGGGCACGAGTTCGCGTTCGGGGACGGGTCCGGCGAGGAGGTACGCGTCCGCTTCGTGGACAGCGGCGCCGAGCGTGCCGTGCTTCTCAACCCCGAGCTGCGGCTGGGCGAGATGTTCATGGATGGCCGCGTCGTCGTCGAGCGCGGCACCATCTACGACTTCCTGAAGCTCGTGCTGCGTGATGGGACGGCGCACCAGCGCTCGCCGAGCGCGCGAGCGCTCGGTCACCTGCGCTTCCTGAGCCGCAGCCTCGTGAGCCGCAACAACCTCTGGCGTGCCCGCCGCAACGTCGCGCATCACTACGACCTCAACCACCGGCTCTACGAGCTGTTTCTCGACCCTGACCGCCAGTATAGCTGCGCGTATTTCGAGCGGCCGGACTGCACGCTCGAGGAGGCGCAACTCGCCAAGAAGCGGCTCGTTACCGCCAAGCTGCTCGTCGAGCCCGAGAGCCGGGTTCTCGATATTGGATCGGGTTGGGGCGGACTTGGACTTTACATCAAGCAGGTTGGCGGCGCGCGACAGGTGCAGGGCATCACCTTGTCGACCGAGCAGTTGCAGGTGGCGCGGGATCGCGCCGAGGAAGCCGGTCTCGCTGAAAGCGTCCGGTTCGAGCTGCAAGACTATCGCGAGGTCCAAGGCAGCTTCGACCGCATCGTGTCCGTCGGCATGTTCGAGCATGTCGGCCCGCGCTTCTATGGGACTTATTTTGCCAAGTGCCGAGAGCTTCTGAAGCCGGACGGCGTCATGGTGCTGCACACCATTGGCCACATGGATGGGCCGTGGCAGCCGAACCCGTGGCTCGACAAGTACATCTTCCCCGGCGGGCAGTTGCCGGCGCTGTCGGAGGTCGTGCCGGCAATCGAGCGGGCTGGTCTGCTCGTCACCGATGTCGAGTGCCTGCGCATGCACTACGCCGAGACGCTCCTCAATTGGCGCCGGCGCTTCATGGCGCGGCGCGAGGAGGCCAAGGCGCTCTATGACGAACGGTTCTGCCGCATGTGGGAATTCTATCTCGCTTGCTGCGAAGCGGCATTCCGCTTCCAGAACGTTGCCGTCTTCCAGATCCAGATTGCACGCAGTATCGAAACGGTTCCGCTCACGCGGAGCTATATCGGCGAGCGCTATGAGGCGCTGCGCTTGCGGGAGCAGGGACGCGCCCAAGAGGGACCGTCGTCCGAGCCTGTCCCGCTACGCAAGCAGCGGTTCTAGCTGATCTTTTAGCGTGCTGGCGACCGATGGCGCCGACTGCTTGCGGCTTGGAAAAGAGCAAGATGGTCCTCTATAGTCGCGTGCATGGGCGGAGCTTAGAGCTGTGGCAGCTCGATTGTTGGCTGGCCCGACGTGAGCTGGCATCGACGGTGGGGTATGGGACTCGGCGGCGTTGTGTCGACTGTGCCGGACGCGGAAAAGCGAATGCGCACGCGATGCCATCCTGCGCGCTGGCTTTGGGGGCTCATTCCCGTTGCAATGCTGAGCTGGCTTGCGGTCCACGTCGAGCGGTCCGACATCGAGAATGATCTCGAGCGGCGCAGCAGGGCAGCTTTGGCAGCGTCGGGCCACACGTGGGCTTCGATCGCTTTTGATGGCCGCGATGGTCTCCTTGTCGGGCAGCCTGCCAGCGCGCAGCAGCAGGCGGAGGCGGTGGAGCTTGTTCGCGGGGTGTGGGGCGTGCGCGCCGTCGAGGCACGGTCGGCGACGGTCACCATCGCGGATCTGCCGATCAGGCCGGTAGCGGAAGCCGGCGCCCCACCAACCGTGGTGGAGGAGACGCCTCCCGCCGCAATCGGAGACCTCGCACCAGGCATCCCGGCGAGGTCGCATACGGGGCAGGCAGTATTGCTGGCTGCCGCGGCGCCGCCGGTCAGTGTCCGCGCGCATGATCGAGAGCCTGATGCGGTTGTTCCGCCGATGCGCAAGGGCCTGGTGCCCGCTCCTTCTCCGGCACCGATAGCCGAGGTCGAGACCGGCTCGCCAGCCGGCATGACTACAGCGGAGCACACGGCCAGGGCGCAGTCTGCAGAGCCGCCAGGAGCTGTGCTCGCATCGGCACCGGAGGCAGCGCCATCGAACCCGGAGCCTTCGCAACCGGCCGCGGAACCGCCTTCTCGTACGGATGCCGCGCAGGGTCGGGCGATGCCGCCTACGCCAGCTCCGCGCTTTGAGACGGCAGCGTTGCCGCCAGGCAACATTCCCTCGACGTTGGATTGCGCTGCTGCGGCGGAGACTGCCGCGCAAGGCCTGCAGTTGCACTTCGCGCGTGGTGCCGCCAGCCTGGACAAGCCCGGAAAAGCATTGATCGACGGGCTGATCGTGGCGCTCAACGCTTGCCCTGCCGTGGCGCTGCGGGTCGCGGGGCATGCCGATACGAGTGGCAAGGCCCGTTACAATAAAGCCTTGTCGAAGCGTCGTGCGCGTGCGGTGGCGGCCTATCTGATCAACAAGGGCATTGACGCGGGACGTATCGTCGCCATTGGGTACGGCGATGAGCAGCCCGTTGCGCCCAATGATACGCAGGCGAACCGGGCCAAGAACCGGCGTATCGAGGTCAGCGTGACGGCGCGCCGCGCGCCGCTGCCGCCGATGCCCGTACGAAAGCAGGGGACGCGCAATGGACTATCTCATCGCTAATCTCGCCTGGTACACGCTGGGGGCTTTTGCTGCCGGTTTCGTGGTGGCGTGGATTGCTTGTGCCAAGGTGGAAGACTGACGCGCGGCCAACGTGCGCAAAGTGAATAGTGGGGAGTGAAATTATGACCGAGCTGCTTTGGCAGGTGACGCTGCTGCTGGCGGCGGCCTTCTTCTTCGGCGCCGTCGTGGCCTGCAGCTTGAAACGGCGCTTCTACTACGGTCCGCCGGCCAGGCGGGCGAAGGCCGTGCTCGCCGGTGTCCCGCATGCGCCGGCGCCCACGGAGCCGAAAGTCGAGGTCACGCCACGCGAGCCGCTCGATGGCGAGCGTTTCAATCGTGCCATCAGTGGTCAGGCCGCGGCGGCTGCAGCTCCCCAGCCTGCGGCAGCGCCGACCCCGGCCCCGCCTGCGACGCCAGCGGCTGCGCCTACTCCAGAGGCGAGGCCGGTCTCGGACATCTCGGTTTCCACGGGCTCGGGCGCTCCGCTGAAGCCTGAGGAGGGCGGTGCCGGCCCGAGCGATGACCTGATGCGCATCCGCGGTATCGATGCCAACATTCAAAAGCAGCTCAAGGATGCCGGCATCCGCCGTTTCGCCGAGCTGGCTGCGCTGACCGCCGCCGATATCAAGGGGCTTGGCGAAAGGCTCGGACTCGAAGGCCGCATCGAGGCCGACAACTGGGTTGGGCAGGCGCTGATCCTGGCGAGTGGTGGGGAGACCTATTATTCGCGGCGCGTTGATCTCGGCATGCCGGTGCCAGCATTCGCAGGGGCTGCCACACCGGTGATGGAGCCCGTTGCCGCGCCGCAGGCTGCACCCGCCGCTCCAGCGACGCCGACACTGCCGCTGCAACTCAGCCCGTTTGGGCCGAGCGATGACCTCACACGCATTCGCGGGATCGACGCAACCGTCCAGAGCAAGCTGCGCGAGCTCGGCATTCGCCACTTCGCGCAGCTCGCGGCTTTGAATGCAGCCGACGTCAAGACCCTGAACGAGACGTTTGGGTTCAGCGCGCGCGTCGAGCAGGAGAACTGGCTTGGCCAGGCGAAGATCCTGGCGACCGGCGGGGAGACCTACTACTCGCGTCGGATTGAGCGCAGCCAGCAGGCGCAAGTTGTTGCGGAGCCGGCTCCGGCGACGGTCGAGCCTGCTCCCGCGCCGACCCCGGCCGACGGTGGTCCGAACGACGATCTCACCCGCATTCGCGGCATCGATGCCGCTGTCCAAGGCAGATTGCAGGAAATCGGCATTCGTCGCTTTGCCCAGATTGCGGCGCTGAAGGCAGCCGACGTCAAGTCGTTGAACGAGGCGCTCGGCTTCAACGGGCGAATCGAACAGGAGAACTGGCTCGGGCAGGCGCAGATCCTCGCGACCGGCGGCGAGACGTACTATTCGCGCAGACTGGATCGGGGTGAGGGCGAGCTTGCAGCGACTGCGCCTGTCGAGCCATCGGCAGATGCATCGCCGGCAACGGCTGTCGCTCCGTCAGATGTCGCCTCGCTGCGGTCGGTGCGTTCCGAGGCGCTGGTTGGTTCCGAGGCCGCGCGTGCGGCGAGGCCCGCGCGCGAGACGGACGATTTGAAGCGTATTCGCGGCATCGGCGTGCTGATCGAGAAGAAGCTCAACTCGCTCGGCATCATCCACTTCGAGCAGGTCGCCAACTGGACCGGGGCCGATATCGAGCGCATCAGCAACATCCTCGATTTCAAGGGACGCATCGAGCGCGAGAACTGGATCGAGCAGGCGCGCATTCTCGCTACCGGCGGGCAGACGGAGTTCTCCCGCCGCAGCGAGGCTTGAGGGCAAGCCGCCCCGACCGCGGAGCCTTGCGCTCGGTCATGGCCGTTGACGGCCGTCCATGCTCCATCCCATGCATGAGCTTTGGAGCCGTGAGGTGCGCCGGTGCCTGATTCCGTCTTCACGTTCGCCGACGAGGAAGAGCGCCAGATCTGCGCCTTCCTGCGGGATCCGGTGACCTATGGGACAGGCGGATTGCCGGTCGAGGTGGTCGAGACGCACATCGCGCGTGTCTTCCTCGTTGGCGATGACGCCTACAAGTTGAGGAAACGCGTCCATCTGCGGTTCGTCGACTTCTCGACGTTGCACGCACGCCATGCCGCTGCCGTGCGCGAGATGGAGATCAACCGTCCGCATGCACCAAACATCTATCTCGGTCTCATCCCGATCGTACGCACCGAGGACGGGCGCTATCAGCTCGGTGGACACGGCGCGATCGTAGAGTGGGCCGTACACATGCGCCGCTTTCCGCAAGAAGCCGTGCTCAGCCATCGCGAGGAGAAAGGTCCTATTTCAGAGGACCTGGCCAAGGCTCTCGCCGACATGGTGGCGCGCTACCATCAGGACAGCCCGATTGCGGAATCGTGCAATGGCGGGCGCATCATGGCGCCGGTGGTCGACCAGCTATCGAGTGCCCTGTCCTACGGCTATGCCGACGTGGCGGAACGTCTGGTTGCCGCGTTCGGGCGCATCGAGCCGCTGCTGATCGAGCGCGGCAACGCCGGTTGCGTCCGCCGCTGCCATGGCGACCTGCACCTCGGCAACATCGTGCTGATCGACAACAGCCCGGTGCCGTTCGACGCGCTGGAGTTCAGCGAGGCTCTCGCCACGATCGACGTGCTCTACGACCTCGCCTTCCTGCTCATGGACCTTGACGCACGTGGCGACCGGAATGCCGCCAACGCGGTGTTCAACGCCTACACCGCCTTCGAGCCAATTGGTGGCGAGATCGAGGGGCTTGCCTGCCTGCCGCTGTTTCTCGCCTGCCGTGCCGGCGTGCGCGCGGTCGTCGCCATGGCGCGCAGCGAGCAACTCGAGGCCGAGGCACAGGCAGAGCTCAAGGCCGAGATTCATCGCAATGCTTTGCTCGCCCGCTCCTACCTTGCACCGCCGGCGCCGGTGCTGATTGCGGTGGGCGGCCTCTCCGGCACCGGCAAGTCGACGCTCGCGGCGCTTGTCTCGCCGCATATCGGATCGGCGCCTGGAGCCCTGCATATACGCAGTGACGTCGAGCGCAAGCGGCTCTTCGGTGTTCCCGAGACGCAGCGGCTCGACCGGCAGCACTACCGCATCGGGACGGCGCAGCGCGTCTACAGCATCGTTGAGGACAAGGCGCGCCGTGCACTCGCCGCCGGACATGCGGTGATTGTGGATGCGGTGTTCGCCAAGCCTGACGAGCGGGCGACGGTCGAGGCAATCGCCCGCGACATCGGCTGTGCGTTCGTCGGCCTGTGGCTGACGGCGCCGCCGGATACGCTCATTGCGCGCGTCGAGGCACGCCGCGGCGATGCTTCGGATGCCGACCGGCGCGTCGTGCGCGAGCAACTCGACTATGATCTCGGCGAGATCACCTGGTGCGAGGTCGATGCTTCGCAAACACCAGAGCATAGCCTCGCCGAAGCGCGGCAGATCATCGCCGCTGCCGGTTTGCCCGTCGCGTGAGCGCTGCGCGGACTCTTACCAGCGGCCGTTGACGGCATCGCTGAGGCTCAGCGGATCGCTGTCCGGCTTGTTATGCCGTTTGCGCGCATGCCGCTTGGTGCTGCGTGGGGCAGCGACAGGCTGGGCGATGTCGCCTGCGGTCTCGGCTGCAGTGGCGACCGGCGTGCTCGCCGTCGCATGCGTTCCGCCGGCGTGTACGCGCTCCTTGGCCTCGGGCGCGAGCTGCGTCACCTCCGGCTCGCCCTTCTCCTCCAGCGTCGAGGTCGCGATGGCGGCATAGAACGGCACCAGCCTTGGTTTCTCTGCGGTCGCGCTCTCGTCCTTCTTGCCGCCAGCTTTCCGCGCCTCGGCGGCGGCGCGCTTGGCTTCGAGCTCGGCAGTCAATGCCGGGAGGGGTTCGAAGGTCGACTTCGAGCGCAGGTGCACGACCTTGTAGCCGCGCTTCTTGAGCTCAGTGAGGATGGTCGGCAGGGCTGCGGCGGTCGAAGCCTTGATGTCGTGGAACAGGATGATGCCGCCGTTCTGGCGCTCGACCTGGGCCAGAGTGCGCGCCGCGAGACGCGACGGGCTGCCGATGTAGCTGTCGTTGGAGACGACGTCGACGGTGAAGGCAGCGATGCCGCGCTTCTGCAGGTAGTCGAGCAAAGGGCCAGAATCGCTGAGCCCAGGGAAGCGGAAGAAAGGTGCAATCGGCTGACCGGCCGAAAGCGCCACGGCCGCAAAGCCGCGCTCGATCTGGTCTTCGGCCTTGGCGAGGGGCAGCGCCTTGAGGTTCATCGGATGCGACCAAGTGTGCGTGCCGAGGGTATGGCCGCGCCCCATGACTTCCTTCGACCAGTCGGGATAGGCCTGCGCCATCTGCCCGACGCTGAAGAATGTTGCCTTGGTGCAGAACTTGTCGAGTGCTTCGAGGATGGGCTTGGTGTACTTCGGCAGCGGGCCGTCGTCGAACGTCAGCACCACCTCTTTGGGCTCGAGGAAGCGCGGCTCCTTCTCGTATTTGGTGAAGGCGCCGAAGAGGGGGCCGCTCTTGGCGTCGATCTCGACGATGCGCGAGACGCCGAGTGCGTCCTTCGGGTTCGGACAGGCTTCCTCGGCCATTGAGCGGGAATGTCCGGCCGTACCCAGCAGGGCGACGGCAAGGGCAATGGTGAAGCGACGGTTCAAAGTACACCTCGATCAGTTCGGCGTCCGCAGGGGCAAAAGACTAGGTTGTCGAAACGTATTTTGGGTCCACTCAGGGCATGAGCCACCGTTTGTACCACGGCACGGTTGTCTCTTCGTTCGTCGTCGAGCCTGTGGACGGCGGCTGCGCTCCGCTGCCGGGCTCTGTCCACGGAAAGGTTTCGTACTCGGCGCCCGGCGACTGCTGCCAGGTCACGGCGCGTGCGGCGAGCGGCGTCTTTGGCGACGCTAGCTTGTGAGCGAGCAGCCTCCCGGCCTGAACGTCGTATGCGGGAAGCGTGCGGGCTGGTTCCTTCGGCACCATGTGCACGACCTTGAAGCCGCGCTTCTTGAGCTCGGCGAGCAGCGCCGGGAGCGCGTGCGCCGTCGAGGGCTGAATATCGTGTAAGAGCAGGATGCCCTTGTGGCGGGCGGCGAGCTGCGCGAGGACGTTCTTTTGCACCTCATCGGGATCGCGCGTGCGGAAGTCTCGCGAGTCGACGTCGATGGTGAAGCTCGCCACGTCGCGGCCTTTGAGATAGTCGGCGGCAGTTGCATTCGGGCGCAGATAGGGAAAGCGGAAGAAGGGTGCGACCGGTCCCTCGAGTGCGCCAGCGACAGCACTGAGGCCGAGCTCGACCTCCTCTTCGGCCTTGTCCGCGGGCAGCGTCGAAAGCTTGGCGTGCGAGAAGGTATGCGAGCCGATGGTGTGCCCCTGAGCAGCTACCTCGCGTACCATGGCGGGATCGGAGACCGCCATACGTCCGACCATGAAGAAGGTGGCTTTCGTGCATTGTTGCGCCAGCGCCTTGAGCACGGCGCGCGTATGGGCGCGAAGTGGACCGTCGTCGAAGGTCAGGATGATCTCGCCGCTGGCGAGGAAGTCATGCCCGCCGCGTCCGAAGAGCGGTCCGCCGGCCGCATCTACCTCGACGATGCGCGACAGGCCGAGGACGTCGGGGTTCGTGGCGCAGGCCTCGACCTGCGGAGCGCTGCGCGCACGGTCGATGCTCGATCCGCCGCACAGCAGCAGGAGCAGTCCACCGATGCACACCGCACTGAACCGCAGCATCCGCACATTCACCCGCTGGAAATTTGTGCCGCGCGGGTGGCACATCTCGACCCGCATCGAACGACTAGTAGGCCGGAACCGCTAAGATTTTCTGTAAATCTTTCCTTTCCACGGGCATCTTTCGGCGGCTTGTTGCATACGCGCACCAGACTGTACGCAGCGCTGCGACGTGCTAAAGCCAGTGCATCAAGCAGTTGATGGCAGGCGATGCCGGGGCCGCGTGACGCGGCGCCCCGAGGCAGCGGAGTGCGCCCTTAAGATGACCGAGACCGAGGAGATCGCCGCGCATGAGCCGGGCGGGGTGTTGAGCGCCGAGCTCCTGCGCGCGGTCACTGAGGCGCTCGCGGAAGGTGATACGGCAGAGGTGCGTTCGCTCGTTGCGGATGTCGAAGGGCCGGACCTCGCGGATCTCATCGAATTGCTCGGGCCGGAGCAGCGGGTCGGTCTCATCCAGGCGCTGGGCCCGGATTTCGACTTCGAGGTGCTTACCGAGGTCGACGAAAAGGTCCGCGACCAGCTTTCCGAGGCGCTGCCCAACGACGTGCTCGCCAAGGCGGTCAGTGACCTCGACACGGACGATGCCGCTTACCTATTGGGCAGCCTCGAGGCCGACGATCAGAAAGAGATCCTCGACCAGCTTCCGCAGGGCGAGCGGGCAGCGCTGCAGCGCAACCTGCTCTATCCCGAGGAGACGGCGGGGCGCCTCATGCAGGCGGACTTTGTCGCCGTGCCGCCGTTCTGGACGGCGGCGCAGGTGATCGATTTCGCGCGGGAGGCCGAGGACCTGCCGGACACGTTCTCGGAGATATTCGTCGTCGATCCGAGCTTTCATCTGCTCGGCAGTGTCGACATCTCGCGACTGCTGCGCGCAAAGCGCGACGTCACCATCGATCAGATCATGGACAGCGATCGCCACCAGGTGCTGGCGACCGCCGACCAGGAGGCGGTGGCGCGCCAGTTCGAGCGCTATGGTCTCATGGCCGCTCCGGTGGTCGACAAGGACGAGCGCCTTGTGGGCGTCATCACCGTCGACGACGTTGTCGAGGTCATCGAGCAGGAGGCGGACGAGGACGCCAAGCTGCTCGCGGGCGTTGGCGATGAACGGCTGAGCGATTCGGTGCGCGAGGTGGCGCCCTCCCGGCTCGCCTGGCTGTTCGTCAATCTGGGCACGGCAATGATTTCGGCTGGTGTGATCAGCCTCTTCGAGGCCAGCATCCAGGAGATGGTGGCGCTTGCGGTGCTGATGCCCATGGTCGCGTCGATGGGTGGCAATGCCGGCACGCAGACGATGACGGTCAGCGTGCGCGCGCTTGCAACCAAGAAGCTCAACGCGGCAAACGTGACGCGCGTTGCTCTGCGCGAGGCCACGGTCGGTCTTATCAATGGCCTTACGTTCGCGATCTTTCTGTCGCTGTTTGCCATCTACTGGTTCGGCGTGGACCAGCTCGGCGTCGTCATTGCCCTTGCCATTATCGTCAATATGCTTGTGGCCGCGGTGGCCGGCATCTTCATTCCGGTGGCGCTCGACCGCTTGGGCTTCGATCCGGCCGTCGCGTCCACGGTGTTCGTGACGACGGTGACGGATGTCGTCGGGTTCTTTTCGTTCCTCGGGCTGGCAACGCTTTGGCTGAGGTGAGGGATCATGAGCGTCGAGAGCAATGTCAACATCCGGGTGCTCAGAGCGTCAGACCGGGAGACGTGGGAGTCGCTGTTCAGGGGCTACATCAATTTCTACGAGGCTAAGGTCCCGGACGAGGTGATCGACCTCACCTGGAAGCGCCTGCTTGCCGGCGACGATGGCTTTTGGGGCATCGTCGCGGTCGACGCCAACGACCAGCCGATCGGGTTCGCGCATGCGCTGTTTCATCCCTCGACCTGGTCGCCGACCAGCTACTGCTATCTAGAGGATCTGTTCGTCGATCGTGGTGCGCGTCGTCATGGCGTCGGGCGCGCGCTGATCAAAGCCATCTACGAGGAAGCCGATCGCCGCGGGGCCACGCGCACCTACTGGGCGACGAAGGAAGACAACAGCCAGGCGCGGCGCGTCTACGACCGCGTTGCAGCATTGAGTCCCTACGTCCAATATCGCCGCTGATCTCCGGGCGAGCGGCGCGATTTTGCCGCTCAAGGCGTGGAACCGCCCATGCGGGTAGGCGACGCCTATCCTACTGGTCGTTGCGGGCAGTGGCTGCTGCGCTTAGCCTTGCTGCGTCAAATAACAAGATCCTTCAATGGGGCGGGTCCCCGTCTGCCCGGATAGGATCGCCCAAGGGGAAACGCAGCGAACAATGACAAACAAGAACAAGGTGGTCACGGCCGAGCAGGCCATCGCGCTGATCAAGGACGATGACGTCGTTTGCACGACAGGCTTCGTGCAGAGCTGCATCCCGGAGATGCTGCACGCGGCGCTGGAGAAGCGCTTTGTCGATACCCAAGGCCCGAAGGGCCTCACGCTCATCATGTGCGCAGGCGCCGGCGACAGCAAAGGGCTCGGGACTGGACGTCTGCACCACGAAGGTTTGCTCAGCCGCGTCATAGCCGCCAACTTCGGCCGCATGCCGAAGGTCGCGGAGGCGGCGCAGAACAACAAGATCCAGGGCTACAATCTTCCACAAGGCATCATCTCGAAGCTCTACCGCTCGTGCGCCTCGGGCTCGCCCGGGCTTTTCTCCAAGGTCGGGCTGCACACCTACGTCGATCCGCGGCTCGGCGGCGGCAAGGTGAACACCGTCACGACGGAAGACATCGTCAAGCTGGTCGAGGTCGATGGCCAGGAGTGGCTGTTCTACAAGGCGACGCCCATCGACGTGGCGCTGATCCGGGCGACGAGCGCCGACCCCTCCGGCAATCTCAGCATGGAGAAGGAGGCGCTTACCCTCGACTGCCTCGCGCAAGCGATGGCCGCGCACAACAGTGGTGGCATCGTCATCGCGCAGGTCGAGCGCATCGTAGCCGAAGGGACGTTGAAGCCCAAGGACGTGCGGGTGCCGGGCATTCTCGTCGACTGCGTCGTGGTGGCGGATCCACCCGAGATGCACCGCATGAACTATGGGGTGCAGTACAACCCTGCGCTCTCCGGCGCCATCCGGGTACCCGTGGATCACATTCCACGCATGGTGCTCGACGAGCGCAAGATCATTGCCCGCCGTGCGGCGTTCGAGCTGCCGCTGAACGGTGCGATCAACCTTGGGGTCGGCGCACCTGACGGTGTCGCCTCGGTGGCGGCGGAGGAGCAGGTCACGCCCTACCTCACCATGACGACCGAGGCGGGTGCGATCGGTGGCGTGCTTGCCGGCGGCTCGAGCTTCGGCTCATCGGCCAATGCCGACAGCGTCATCGACCAGAACCAGATGTTCGATTTCTACCATGGCGGTGGGCTCGACCTCACGTGTCTTGGCGTCGCCGAGGTGGACGAGCAGGGCAACGTCAACACCAGCAAGTTCGGCGGCAAGCTCAACGGCTGCGGCGGTTTCATCGACATCTCGCAGAACTCGCGCGCCGTTGTTTTCGCTGGCACGTTCACCGCTGGCGGTCTCAAGATCGCGCTCGATGACGGCAAGCTCGTCATCGTGCAGGAGGGGCGGGCGCGCAAGTTCGTTCACGCCGTCGAGCAGATCACCTTCAGCGGACCATACGCAGCGTCGAAGTCGCAGCCGGTCATTTATGTGACGGAACGTTGCGTGTTTCAGCTCACGCCGGGAGGTCTCGAGCTGATCGAGGTGGCGCCGGGTATCGACATCGAGCGCGATATCCTCGCGAACATGGATTTCACGCCGATCATCCACAAGCCGATTCCAATGGATGGGCGGATATTCCGTGACGTTCCGATGGGGCTCATGGAGGAGCTGACCAATCTGAACCTCTGCGAGCGCGTCTCCTATGATGCTGAGCGCAATATCCTGTTCCTCAATCTCGAAGGCTGGAGCGTGCGCAAGAAGAGCGACGTCGTCGACCTGCAAAAGGTATTGGTCGATGCCTGCGTCAAGGCCGGCCGCCGCGTCAACTCGGTGGTCAATCACGACGGGTGTCGGATCGCGGAGGACCTCTACGAGGACTACGCGGACATGATCCAGTACATGCTGAAGCATCACTACAAGACGACGGCGCGCTATTCGACCAGCTCATTCATGCGCCTCAAGATGAAGGAGGCGCTGTCGAAGCGGGGGCTCGCGCCGCATATCTTCGAGCGCGCCGAGGAAGCGCACGCCGCGCTCGAGGCCGCGCGCGCCGCTGCGGAGTAGTCCGCCAGTATCGACGGTCTCGATCCCGCTGCAAGAATGGACTGGATCGAGACCTTCGCGTCTTCCCTGACGGCGGGCGCTATCGCCCATTTAGGCACAGCGTCAGCGGGCCGGCGGGACGACGCGGCGGTCCTGGCAGAGACACTTGAACGGTCGCGAGGCAACCTCTTTGCCGCCATAGCCGATCCAGCAGCCGTTGCTCCAGTCGGGCTCGAGATTGTAGCCGGCGCGCGCGCCTTCGCCGGCAGCGTCAGAGACGCAGAGGTAGAAGGGCCGGCCGTTGTCGTAGATGCCGGTAACTACCGGCTTCAGCCGCGCCGCAGCGCAAGCATCAAGGCAGGGGCCTCGAGCGCGTATCCACGTAGCGTCTGCGGAAACACTGGATGTCAATGCGCACAGCGCGCACATGGCAATTGCAGCATGTCTCACGGTCTTTTCCCCCGCTTGTTGAGCGGGCGGAGCATAGTGGAGGTGGCCGGTCGTGCAATGGCTTGATGTCGGGTTTGCGCGATCCGTTGGTCGCAGGAATCGCGGACCGAGAGTGCCGTGGGCCTCGCCGGCGAAGCTCCGCCGGGCCAAAAATGAAATTTGGGCCGCTAGCCGCGCCTAGCTCGACGGTGCGTCGAGCCGGCGAGTCAGGTTCTCGAACTCTTGGCGCAATGCATCGTTCTTGAAGATCTGATCGAAGGTCGGCGCCTCGAGCTTCTGGATGGCCTCGAAGGATGCAGCGCTGTCGCGCATCAGATTCTTCAGCTGGAAGCTGGCCTCGACCGTCTCGTAGGTATTGTCGGCGATACGCAGGTCGTGCACGGCGCGCGTCCTCGCCTTGGCAATCTGCTCGCGCTGCTGCTGCAGATAGCGGCGATAGCCCTTGGCGGCCTCCGCAGCGACCTTCTGCGCATCGCGGTTGGCCTCCAGCGCGCGCTTCTGGTCGGGCCGGTTCTCAGCCTGGAGCAGCTTGGTCGTCTTTGCCTGCGCGCTCGTTATGTCTTTCAGGATCGCGTCGAGCTTCGGCATGTAGTTGGTATCGATCTTGTCGATCGCGGTGCCCTGAGCATGCACCAGCATGGCAAAGAGCGCGGCGTGCATGGCGAAGTACTTGCGCGCAGAGTTCATGTTGTCGCCGGCGGCGGTGAGCAGCTTGCCGAGCTGCGTGTCGATGATCTTCGCAGCGTTGAACACGGCGACGAGGCGGACGAGGTCGCCCGACAGGACGCTATCGAGCAGGAGGTCGACCTGCTCCGGCGTCAGCTCGACGCCCGTCTTCGCCAGCGCGGAGGAGATTTCCGTCTTGGTCTTGGCGATCTCGTCCTTGTTCTTCTCGATGCGGGCTTCGGCATCCTTGATATTGGATTCAAGGCTCGCGACAGTGTCGGTGAGCACGCCGGGCAGCATTGCATCCTTGGGCGCGGTGATCTGCTTCTCCTTGAAGCGCGCGATCTCCGCTTCGATCTCGCGGATGTTCTGGCGTAGTCCCTCGACCTTCTTCTGCATGTCGACAATGGGAACGTCGGTGACGATGCCGAGCGCCGAGTCGAGCAGGCCGCGAATGCGCGCTTCGCGATCCTCGCGCGTCTCGGTCCACAGCGGCGTCAGGATGAACTCGTCGCGCCCGGGCAGCTTTTGTGCTTCCGACCGCTGGTCGGCGGCATCGCGCAGGATGGCATCGACGGCACGCATCAACTGACGCGCCTGCTCGTAGGCTTCCTCGCCTTCGCGTGGATCCTTCGGGACGACGGGCGCTGTGGCGCCAGGCGCAGGAGGTCCGAGCACGGGACCCGCTGGTGACGGCGAGGTCTCGGCGACCTTGTCCAACCTCTTCCCGGGTGCTGCTTTCGAAAGATAATCGGCAATGGCGTCGCGTTGGGCACTCTGTGCACCGGCAACGCCTGTCGATGCGAGCAACGCGGCGAGGATAATGGCGGCGCGGGGCCAACGAGCGTCGGCGAGCATGGCAATGCCTCCAAACATGGACGCTGGAATTGCGCAAAATTCCGGCTATTCCATGGTTCTTGCGTTCAGCTTCCGGCTCGGGCGGCGGCGCGGGCGATGAGGTCCATGAAGCGCGCATCGATCTGCCGTGCGTCTGTCAGCACCAGCATGTGGGACAGGGCCTCGCCCTTGCCAAGACCGCCGCCAGCTTGCCCCTTCTTGACCGCCTCGTCGAACGGATGGTCGCCAAGCGACAAATGCAGGCGCAGTTCCTTACCCGAAATGCCGAGCAGGGCGAACGGCAGTGGCGCGCCAATGGCAACGGCGCTGTCGCGTGGCGTGATGATGGCGGCTGGACTGACTTGACGGATCTTGGCCAGCACGTGCTGCGCAAGCGGGCGATAGGCCTTGGCTTTGGCGAGCAGCGCGTCGAGATCACCTGCAGGAGCGAGTGGCGGCGCCGGTGGAGACGCTGCGATCGGCGGCGAGGGTGCGGGAGCGGGTGCTGCCGGGGCAGGAGCAGGGGTGGGAGCCGATGCCGAGACGGGCGCCGGACCTGGGACCGGATTGGCCGGAAACGGGATGACGATGGCCGAGGGCAGAGGCTCTCGCCGACGCGCGGGGCGGCGCGGAGCAGCTTCCCGCGGAACGCCGGCGTAGATCGGCTTGCCGCCATTGTGGTGGATCCGCTCCAGCCACGAAGCCTTGGAGAACATGAGGCCCTTGTGGCGCAGCCAGTCGATGATGTCGTTGCGCTGCGTGAGGCCGGCGCCAGTGATGGCCTGCATCCATTCATCGAGATCGCGGCCGGTGTTCTCCTTCAGGCCGTCGATGAACAGGCGCTCCTTCTCGCCGAAGTCAGTGGCCATCGCTCGTTCCCTCAGATCCAGCGACGCGACTTCGCCTTGTAGTCGAGATAGGCCTGACCGAACCTGCGCTCCAGATGGCGCTCCTCGGGGAGGATGGCAAGCCAGGTTACGAGCGCAGCGAAAAGGGCTGCAGCAACCACAAGCCAGGCGTTCTTGGTCAGCTCCGCAGCGCCGAGCAGGATCATCGCGTCGCCCAGATAGATGGGGTTGCGAAAGCGACGGTACGGTCCTGAGGTGACGAGATGCGTTGCGCCGGCGTCGGGCAGCACGGTGGTGCCGGCCTGGCGCAGCGTGAGGATACTCCAGGCAAGAAGGCCGATGCCTATGATGCCGATGCCGCGTCCGATGATGCGCGCCATGGTATCGTCGATGCCGGGCCAGGGGAGCGGCGCCCAGTAGGCGAGAACGATCGCGGCGGCGATAAGGATCACGAGCAGGATCGGTGGCCAAGGCAGTTGGCTCGGCCGCTCGGCTATGTCGAAGCTATGCTTTGGATCGCTATCGGGCATTGCGTTCTTGATGGTCGCATCCAACTCGACCTTTACATCAGAAACGCATCCCGGCGCTAATGTGCTATTTCACCTGTGACTGCCCATGCGGCTCCGGGGTCACATCGCCTGTTGCGGCGAGCTCGGCATCGAGGTCGAAGGTTTTGCACTGCTTATTGGCGAGGCGCTGATTGTATGCCTGCAGCATCGCGAGATCCTTGCGGTGCTGGGCGTCGGGATCGACGCCTTCCTTCGTCCCGCCCCAGATCGGGGTCGCCATGGATTGCATGCCCCGCGCTGCCATCGAGGCCTTCTGGTTGGAGTCATAGCCGCGTATCTGCAGGATGCGGATTTGCATCAGGCCGGTGAGCTTGCGGCAATCGTATTTCAGTTCTTCGTCGCTGAGCTGATACCCCGCGGCTGGCAGCGTGCCGGTGACCACGTCGGTTGCAGGAGGGGTGTCGCTGACGAGATTGGGTTTGATGTCGGCAGGTGCACTGGCGCAGCCGGCAACGACGGCGCTCGCCAGAGCTGCAACAATTCCTGCCTGCAATCGGCGCATCGAATCTCCGCCCGCGTGATCGGGCTAACGTGCGGTGAAAGGGGGCGGATTGAAGGCGCACCTAGCGGCCGAGGGCCGCGGCGGTTAGCTATCCTCAACGTGTTGCCTGCGGGTATCGGGCGCGCTTCTATAAGATGCAGATCGGCCGGTCTCTTGGGGCGTTGGAAGAGTATATGCACATCGAAATTCGCGTCGCCTTGTATGCCCTGATTGCCGTCGCTTGGGCTGGAGGGGTCCGGGCCGAGAGCGATCCCAAAGCCTTTAGCTGCAGCTTTAACGACGGTACAGCCTCGACGTATGAGAATGGCGCGTTCAAGAGCCGGCAGCCCGAGCCGATTAGCCTTACGATCACGGACGTCGATCTCGAAGGGCAGTCGGCCCGGCTGGTGGCCGAGGCCGGCAAGCCTCCGGCGGTGCTGAGGATCGTGCGGGCGATCAACGCCAATCACTTCCTCGAGGTGGTCAACGAGGGGTTCTTGAACCTCACCACCATCTACGACAAGGACCCTGTGAGCGGCGCTTATCCGGCAGTGCATTCGCGCCATTTCGGTGTACTCGGCCAGCCGCTCGTCGCGCAGTACACTGGGACGTGCACGGAGAAGTAGCTGCCTTCCTGTGGATGCGCGCCGGAGGGGCTGGCCAGCGCGGCAATCGGGGTACATGGTTTCTCCCGTGGGCCAGGGAGCAAGAAAAGGTGACGCTTCACCTCATCAAGTTGTGCGTCGGGGTCGCCAGCGTCGAGGAGCTGGCCGAGTGGCAGGCAGCGCGCCTCGCCGAGCAGAGGAAGGCGCGCAAGACTCCACGTCTGTGGCACACGACGTTCCAGATGCCGAAGCGCGAAGCGGAGCTGCTCGACGGCGGCTCGATCTACTGGGTGATCAAGGGCAGCGTGCAGGCGCGCCAACGTCTCGTTGGCTTCGAGCCGGGAACGAAGTCGGACGGCAGCAAGGGCTGTCGCATCCTGCTCGATCCTTTGCTGGTGGCGGTGCGTCCGGTGCCGCGGCGGGCGTTCCAGGGCTGGCGCTATCTCGATGCCAAGGACGCCCCGCCTGATCTCGAGCTGGGCGACAAGGCGCTCGCCGACATGCCGGCCAAGCTGCGCCGGGACCTCGCCGAGCTCTGCCTGCTTTAGCTCGGCACCTCATCGAGACTTAGCGCCCAGCCGTCGCCTCTGAGCCAGCATTGCTGGTTATCGATGGCCTCCTTCCAGATCAGGCTGCGGACCTTCTCCCAACCACTCTTTGGAAGACGGTCGCGCAAAGTGCGAACGCCCTCGTCTGACAGCAGGTCGGTGCCCTCGGCGAATACGATCGCTACGGGCGGCAAGGCCACTGCCGTGTAGCCGTTGGGGCGCCGCTCGATCAACAAGGCTCGGGCGTTGAGGCCGTGCCGAATGCCGGGACCTTCGCGCGGAACTCCCAGCGGGAAGATCAGGCGACCACCGATGGCGAGGTTCTCGATCCACGCTGCGGCGGGTCGCGTCACGGCGAAATTGATGTAGACGACGTCGGTGGGCGCCCGTGGCCAGGCGCGGCCGTCATCCCTCATGACCTCGACGTTGCGGCGATCCGCGAGGTTCCGCGCTGCGCTTTCCGCGCGCCCGCTGTCGTATTCGACAGCCGTCACGGTGCCTTGCTCGCCGACGAGCTCGGCCAGGATGGCAGAGTAGTAGCCGGCGCCGGCGCCGATATGCGCTACCCTTTCGCCGGGACGCGGCGCAGCGACGTGCAGCCAGTAAGCGTGCAGGGCGGGGCTACCATTGTTGATGCCGCGCGCCTCGTCGAGCGCGACCACGACGTCCTGGTAGATGAGAGCGGGATCGCGCTCGTGCAGGAGCGTATAGGGCGACCACGGCGTCATGATGCGCCATTTCCCCTCGCCCAGGAACGTTTCGCGCGGGACGGCGGCAAACGCATCCTCCAGCGGCTTGTCGGCGGAAGCATTCGCCAAGGCGAGGATTTGCCGGGCGTAGACTCGCCGCAGCTCTGCAAGATCCAATATATCCTCCTGAATATATCCTCATGAATGAGCCGATGGTTGACGCGCAGCCTTTCACACGTCAGAGGCTAGCGTCCGGCAATTCATCCCTAGCAGCCCTGTCGAACGCAATCATGTCCCGCCCGCGTCTGACCGCTCTCGTTGAAAGCCTGCCCGCGTTCGTGCCCTTCGTCGGACCCGAGGCGCAGGAACGTGCGCGGGGGCGTCCGTTCCGCGCGCGGCTCGGCGCCAACGAGAGCCTGTTCGGGCCATCGCCGCGCGCCGTCGCCGCCATGCGCGAGGCGGCGGCGGGCAACTGGATGTACTCGGACCCGGAGAACCATGATCTGCGCGTCGCGATTGCGCGCTTCCATGGTGTTGCGTTGGACAATGTCGTCGTCGGCGAGGGCATCGATGGGCTGCTTGGGCTCGCCGTGAAGCTCGCCGTCGAGCCAGGCTCGGCTGTTGTCACGTCGGACGGTACGTATCCAACGTTCAACTTCCATGTCGCGGGTGGTGCCGGGCGCCTGGTCGCCGTACCGTATCGTGATGATCGGCAGGATCTTGCAGCGCTGCTCGATGCGGCACGGCGTGAGGACGCGCGCATCCTCTACGTCTGCAATCCCGACAATCCCATGGGTTCGTTCTGGCCGGCCCAGGCTTTGCGGGCACTGATCGAGGCACTGCCTGATGGCGTTCTGCTCCTCCTCGATGAGGCCTATTGCGACACGGCTCCGCAAACGGAGATGCTGCCGATCGATGTATCCAACGCGCAGGTGCTGCGCTTGCGCACCTTCTCCAAGGCGTATGGGCTTGCCGGTGCGCGCATCGGCTACTGTGTGGGCGATGCCGCGCTGATCGGGGAGTTCGAGAAGATCCGCAACCACTATGGCATCAATCGCGTGGGGCAGATCGGCGCCCTCGCTGCGCTCGAGGACCAGGAATATCTCGCCGAGGCCGTGGGACGGATCGCGCGAGCGCGGGATATCATCGCGGTGACGGCACGCGACAACGGTCTCACCCCGCTCCCCTCCGGAGCCAATTTCGTCACCATCGACTGCGGTCGCGACGGTGCTTTCGCTCGCCGCGTCCTCGACGGGTTGCTCGAGCGCGACGTGTTTGCTCGCATGCCCGGCGTCGCGCCTCTCAACCGTTGCATCCGCATCAGTTGTGGTCGGGACGAGGACCTCGCGATATTTGCCGAGGCATTGCCGCTGGCGCTCGCCGCCGCGCGCTAGTCCAGGGGCTCCCATGGCGAGGGATTGGCATTCCATTAAGCGGGCGTGGTGAAGATACGGCCGCAACCCGCCGCCCGAGGCACCCGATGACGCTCGACTATTCTTCCTGGCTGTTTCAGTTCGTTGCCGTTCTCGCCATTCTCTATCTCGTGGTGGGTCTTGCGCGGCCGTCGCTGGTCTTCGCCACCAAGCGCAGCACCGTCGCCATCGCAGCCGCCATCGTTCTGTTGCTTGCGGCGACGGCTTTCTACCTCGTGGTGAGCAAGCTGCCCGGTGGGGATGATACGGCGAGCGAGATCCGGGTTGCGCCGCCAGAGTCACTGTCTCCAAAGCAATGATCGCGTGACTTGCTGCTGTTGATCAGCCGACTGCAGGTTGTGAGTTGACGGGCCGCCGCGCGTCGGCGCCATAGTGACGCGCACCGTGCGGATGCGCGCTGCAGACGAAGCCTCGGGGCAACGGGGACGCTGCAATGAACGACCCTCTTGAAGACCACGCACCTTGTCGCCCCGTCGCTAACAAAGCCGGCGATCGCGCCGGTCGAATTGGGAGGACAACATCATGCGCGGCACTTCCGGCGTGCTTGTCGGCTTGGCTCTATTCGCACTCGGCTTTGTCGGTCTCGGCGTCGCTACCGACCAGATGATGACACACGCCAACCCGAACTCGGGGGTGATCTCCGTTGCCGGGCTTGCCGCGTTCGTGATCGCTTGCCTTGGCTCGCTGGCGATCATCCGAGAGTAGGGTAGTCCCGTCAGGGCCAGCGCCGCAACGACCCGGCGGGGAACTTCCATTCGGGCGTGACGAGTTCGCCGCCGAAGGCTGCCGGGTACCACGGCGAGCCATCAGTGGCGGCCGGGTTCTTCAAGACGTGGATGTCCTGCGCCGGCATGTAGCTCTGCAGCAGCAGGAAGCGCCTCTCGCCGGTTTGCGGGTTCTCGGCCATGTCGGCGACAAGCACGGCGTGACCTGGGAATCCGCCTTTGATGAACACGTCGCCGATCTGCATGTCGGCGAGCGGGGCGGGCTTCAGCTCGCGCTCGAGCGAGTAAGTGCCGGCGTAGGCGAACACGTAGTCCATGTACTTGCGAAACGAGGCATAGCCGCTGTCGCGCCGCGAGGAGAAGCTGAGGCGCTTGCCGTCGGTGTCGTTGAAGCGGATGTCGCGTTTGCGGTCGGTGGCGAAGAGCCATTCGCCGCGCAGGCGCATGATGGCGTCGGCGCACTGCTGCAGGTCGCGCGTGCCGACGTCGATGTCGACGACGGCGACGTGTACGTCCTGCCGCCACTTGGGGGTCCCGGTGTAAGTCAGCACCGGGGCGCCGGCGGGCTTCATCGGCAGGCCACGTAGCCAGGCCGCCCAACTGTCGGCGGCGACCGGTACGCGCGTGAAGCCCGGCGGGGGAGATATCCGCTGCGCGAGCGTCATGTCCGAGGACGTGAACGGCCACGCGTAGCCGGTGGGCGCGGCGGCTACGGCAGAGGTGAGCGCGAGAAGCGTGAACAGGATCGCAGCGGTGCGTTGCATCGCTGCAGGCTGCGCGCCGCGTGTGTCGTTGCGATGGCGGCGGGTCGGCTAGCGCGTGTAAGAGAAGGCCTGTGATTGCCAGGGAGTCACGTACATCTGCTGCGCCCATCGCGGTGCGCGCTTCACGATCATCCCGTCGCCTGAGCGAGAAGCACGCTTGACCACCGCCTTGGCTACGGGCGTGCGGTAGGCGCGCAGGATGCGCTTCTTCGGTGCGACGGGCTTGTCCTCGGCCACGGCCTCGACATCGGTTGCGGTGACCTCGGCCTTGGGCGGCGTCGTGACCTCGATGGCGGGCAGCGTTGCGAGCATGTCGGCGTTGATGCTCGCGGCGGCGAGTCTGATCGTCGGGCCGGCGTCGGTCAGTGCCTTGACGGCGGCGGCCGGGAGGCGGCCAGCGCGGATGGTTGCAGGCTGGTCGGGCTTTGCTGCGGCGAACTCGCGCGAGGGATCGAGCGCCGACGTGGTGATGGGAGAGACGCCTGAAGCGCTGGCCTCCGGCTCGAGGAGCGTCGACGTCGCGAGGATCGGCAACTCGATCTCATCCTTGATCTCGTTTCGGGCGGTCGCGAAGCGTGCGTTCTCGGCATAGCCGAGACGCGCGAGCGATGAATGCTCGGAAGCGCCGTTGCCGCACGAGGGGCAGGTGGCGGGGCCGGCGAGCACGGCGAGGCCCAAGGCGCCGACGAACATTACGGAGAGGAAGCCGGTGAGGCGCAGACGGGCGCGGGCGAGTGCTGCGACCGTCGCCGCGGTCATCGTTGCATCGCGCGCCATCTTGAACGGCTTGGCGTGCTTTTGCGTGAGCAGCCGATAGCCGCCGACGGTTGGCGCGTCTGCAGAATAGGCGCGCAACGCGGCGAATTGATCGAGCACCCCGAGGAGGCTGTCCGTCGGGGCGGAGTTGTCGAAATCGGACGTTATGGCGCGCATGATGCGGCTCCAGTTCTCATCGTCCGCGGGACAGCATAGGGCGCCCACTGCGGTTGCTCGCCTGCGCCATGAAAGCTGGTGTCACGTGTGAAGTTCGGTGCGCAGGTCTTTGAAAGACGGATCGAAACGTGACACACGCATGGTGAATATTCTACAAATATTCCAGGTGCATGAAGGCTTGTTTCTCAAGCGCTGCATATACGCCGGACGCAGATAAGCCCGAGCGGCGGCGGGCCGTCCGGGCTTTCGAGCTCAGTGGGTTTCGAGCGGTGCGCGCAATGGCGACTGACCGCTTCCATACGAGCCCCTTGCGACTACTCATTTTGATCTGGAGCCCAACCGGGGCCGAGACACCCTAAGCAACTCGGCGCTTTCCCGCTGCTCCAGCGTAGTTTTCAAGTTGTCGGCAGCCGCCAATGGCAATGACGCGTCAAGGCTCAAACCCGACGCGTCAGCCGGCGGCGCAATTGGCCCGGTGGCAACATTTTCTTAGACCTCCTTTGTGGTGGAAGAGGTCATACAACCCTGCGCCCCGTGGTTTCCTCTGTCAATGCGGATGCAACGTGGCGGCACGCCCGGCGTGCAGGGTTAAGGGAATATTGAAAGCGTGCGAGGTAGCTTGCGTGGCGTCGCCATTGCTGGTGCCGTCATGCGGTCCGTGCTCAACTTCTTCTCGATGCTGGCTCTCGGGCTGATGATCGCCGCCGTCATCATGGCGGCGCCGGCCGGCACGGGCACGACCAGCATCGCCGGCTTCGAGATCTCCAACCCGACGCTCGACTACCGCTCGGTCGTTGCCGGCTTGGGCATCGGGCTGTGCATCGCCCTCTTCGCGCAGATCTCGTGGAGCGAGACCGCGCGTCGTGTCGGTGCGTGGTCGGTCAGTCAGGCCAAACGGTTGTGGCTCATCGGCTGGGCGGCGATGTTCATCGCCATCATCGTCTATTTCTGAGGCGCGAGAGCCAATACAAAAAAGGCCCGGGGTGTCCCGGGCCTCGTGTCGTCGTTACCGAGTTACCGAATATGCGCTCAGACCGAGTAGTAGAGGTCGTACTCGACTGGATGCGGCGTCATCTCGTAGCGCATGTTCTCGGCCATCTTCAGCTCGATGTAGGCGTCGATCATGTCGTCCGACATCACGCCGCCGGCCTTGAGGAAGGCGCGGTCCTTGTCGAGGCTTTCGAGCGCCTCGCGCAGGCTGCCCGATACGGTCGGGATGCTGGCGAGCTCGGCCGGCGGCAGATCGTAGAGGTTCTTGTCCATCGGATCGCCGGGGTTGAGCTTGTTGATGATGCCGTCGAGGCCGGCCATCAACATCGCCGTGAAGCCGAGGTATGGGTTCGCTGCCGGGTCAGGGAAGCGGACCTCGAAGCGCTTGGCCTTGGGGCTCGACACGTGCGGGATGCGGCAGGAGGCCGAGCGGTTGCGCGCCGAGTAGGCGAGCAGCACTGGGGCCTCATAGCCCGGCACGAGGCGCTTGTAGGAGTTGGTGGTCGGGTTGGTGAAGGCGTTGATCGCCTTGGCATGCTTCAGGATGCCGGCGATGTAGGACAGCGCCGTCTCCGACAAGTCGGCGTACTTGTTGCCGGCAAAGGTCGGGCTGCCGTCCTTCCAGATCGACTGGTGCACGTGCATGCCCGAGCCGTTGTCGCCGAACACGGGCTTGGGCATGAAGGTGGCCGTTTTGCCGTACGCCTGGGCCACCATGTGCGTCACATACTTATAGATCTGCATGTGGTCGGCCATGGTGACGAGCGGGCCGAACTTGATGCCGAGCTCGTGCTGGGCGGCGGCGACCTCGTGGTGATGCTTCTCGACGGTGACGCCCATCTCCTGCATCACCGAGATCATCTCCGAGCGGATGTCCTGGCAGCTATCGATCGGCGGCACGGGGAAGTAGCCGCCCTTGGTGCGCGGGCGGTGGCCGAGGTTGCCCATCTCGTACTCGGTGCCGGAGTTGGTCGGCAGCTCGGTCGAATCCACCTTGAAGAAGGTGTGGTAGGGATCGGTGGCGAAGCGGACGTCGTCGAAGATGAAGAACTCGGCTTCCGGACCCATGAAGATGGTGTCGCCGATGCCGGTCGATTTCAGGTAGGCCTCGGCCTTCTTGGCGATGCCGCGTGGGTCGCGCTCATAGAACTGTCCCGTCGAGGGCTCGAGCACGTCGCAGAAGATGGCAAGGGTGGACTGGGCGAAGAAGGGGTCGAGGTGGGCAGAGGAGGGGTCCGGCAGCAGCAGCATGTCGGAGGCTTCGATGCCCTTCCAGCCGGCGATCGACGAGCCGTCGAAAGCATAGCCGTCGGTGAAGGTATCTTCACTCACCGTCGATGCATGGGCACTCACGTGCTGCATCTTGCCTTTGGTGTCGGTGAAGCGGAAATCGACGAACTTGACGTCCTTGTCCTTGATGAGCTTGAGGACATCGCTAGCGCTCTTCATGAGACTCCCCATTATTTTCACCTGCGCTTAGCAGCGCGGCGTTCTTCTTCCGGGAAAAAGGGGCCGATTGACGGCCTCCTTTGGGGTCTTAGATCGCGTCGGCCCCGGTCTCACCGGTGCGAATCCGGATGGCGTTATCGATCGCAGATATGAATATCTTGCCATCGCCGATGCGCCCGGTCTTGGCGGCCTTCTGGATGGCGTCGACGGCCTTATCGAGCATCTCGTCAGGGAGTACGACTTCAATCTTCACTTTGGGGAGGAAATCCACCACGTATTCCGCCCCGCGGTAGAGCTCAGTGTGCCCCTTCTGGCGACCGAAGCCCTTCGCCTCGAGCACGGTGATCCCCTGCAGGCCGATCTCCTGGAGGGCTTCCTTCACTTCGTCGAGCTTGAATGGCTTGATGATGGCTTCGATCTTCTTCATGACCCCTTGGCCCTCCGGGATTATCTGGGTTCTGCAAGGGCGGCTTGCGCGAACGGCCAGAAGTTAGCATGGCGCATGCCAAATTCTGGGCACAAATAAGCTCCTGCAAATACAGTGTGTTACCTTCGAGTCTGGGCTCCGCTGCGGGGACTGCTACACGCGCCTCGCCCAATCGGCGGGCACATTGCATATAAATGCGTCACGGGCAATCGGCTGGCGTCTGATGGACAAGCAGTTCGCTGATTTTATTGGCAGAGCGGACGACCTCGCTCTGCTGACCAACGAGGAGATGGGGCGCGCCGATCGGCTGGCGGTTGCTGCTGGTACACCAAGCCTCGCCTTGATGGAGAATGCCGGTCGCAACGTTGCTCGCGAGGGGCGCGCGCTACTCGGGGCAGGGCGGCGTGTCGCCGTCCTTTGCGGTCCAGGCAACAACGGCGGCGATGGCTTCGTGGCCGCTCGGCACCTGCGCGAAGGCGGAGCCGAGGTGACCGTCGCCCTGCTCGGCTCGCCGTCGGTGCTCAAGGGAGATGCTGCCACTATGGCACAGCGCTGGGGCGGCGAGATCGGAGTGCTGTCGCCGTCCTCGATCGACGGCGCGGACGTCGTCATCGATGCGCTGTTCGGTGCCGGCCTCGCGCGGGCGATCACCGGGGTCGGGGCCGATGTGATCGCCGCGCTCAACGCCTCGCCGGTGCCGGTGCTGGCGGTCGACGTGCCAAGCGGCCTCGACGGCAGCACCGGAGAGGCGCTGGGAACGGTCGTCGAGGCGAGCCGCACGGTCACGTTCTTCCGGCGCAAGCCGGGGCACCTGCTCCTGCCGGGGCGTGAGCTGTGCGGGCCGGTGATCGTCGGAGACATCGGCATTCCCGATGCGGTGCTCGGCGATATCGGGGCAAAGACGTGGGCGAACGGGCCTAGCCTGTGGGTGGACCATTTCCCCTGGCCGCAGCTCCAGGGACACAAGTACAGCCGCGGACACGCGCTCGTGGTGTCGGGGCCGGCGGCGCATACGGGAGCGGCGCGCATGGGCGCACGCGGTGCGCTACGCGCCGGCGCCGGCCTCGTCACGGTCGCCAGTCCGGAGGACGCTATCGTCGTCAATGCAGCCCACCTGACGGCGATCATGCTCTTACCCTTCGATGGCCCTGGGGGCTTGGTGCACATCCTTGCCGACAAGCGCAAGAACGCGGTGCTTCTCGGTCCTGCGCTGGGGGTCGGCGAAGCTTCTCGCCACCTCGTCGCCGCCGCGCTCGCCTCCGGCGCTGCGACGGTGCTCGATGCCGACGCCATCACGTCGTTTGCCGAAGAATCAAAGACGCTGTTCGAGGCGATTGGCGCGCTCGCCGGTCGCCCCGTCGTGCTCACGCCCCATGACGGCGAGTTCCAGCGTCTGTTCGGTGACCTTGGTCAGAAGAGCAAGCTCGAACGCGCTCGGGCTGCGGCACAGCAATCCGGGGCGGTTCTCGTCCTCAAGGGTCCCGACACGGTGATCGCGTCTCCTGATGGACGTGCGGCCATCAATGAGAACGCGCCACCGTGGCTTGCCACGGCCGGGGCCGGAGACGTGCTCGGCGGGTTTGTCACCGGACTATTGGCGCAGGGGATGCCCGCGTTCGAAGCCGCCTGTGCAGCCGTGTGGCTACATGGCGCCGCAGCCGCCACATTTGGCCCCGGGCTCATCGCGGAGGACCTGCCGGAAATGCTCCCAACGGTGCTGCGGGCGCTTTCCGGCCCAAGGTCCTGACGCTAAGTAAGGCCCGGGAGCCCGACGCTATGTAGCGATTGGGTGCCACAATCGGCGGCTAATGCCCTATGTTGGATTCGCGGCGACCGGGACTGTGCCGCGGCCAACGCCATCTCAAGAGTTGCGAATGCTTCGACGGCCTGTCCTTGCTGCCATTCTGATTCCGCTTTGGACCGGAAGCGCCTTTGCGGCGGCGGCAGACGCGGCGCTCAAGGCACAAGACGCGGCAACGGCGCTGGTGCGCGGCGACGCCAATCAGGCCGTGGCCAACTTCACCGATGCGCTCAAGGACACGTCGCTTCCCAACGACCGCCGCGCCACGATCCTCAACGATCGCGCCGTTGCCTATGCCCGCCTTGGGCAGACCAAGCTCGCCATCGACGACTTCAATCGTGCGGTGCAGCTCTTCCCCGAGTACGCGGCGATCTACAACAATCGCGGCAACCTTCTGCTGGCCCTCAACTATCCCGATGAGGCGATCAAGGACTTCAACCGGGCCCTGACTCTCGCCCCGGGCTATGCGGCGGCGCTGTCGAACCGGGCCGGCGCCTTTGCCAAAGTCGGCCACACCGATCAGGCCATCCGCGACTATACGGATGCGGTGAAACTGATGCCGCAGTCGGCGGCGCCGCTCGCAGGGCGTGGACGGGTGCATCTTGCCGCCGGACGGCCGCATGCTGCGATCCGCGACTTCTCGCGCGCGGTGACGGCGGATCCTCGCTTCTCCGCCGCCTATCGCAACCGCGCGGAGGCGAAGCTCGACATCATGCGTCTGCAGGATGCCATCGAGGATCTCTCGCGCGCCATCGCCTTCGACGCCGACAATCCGGAACTCTACCTGCTGCGCGGGCAGGCGTACCTCTATTCAGACAACATGAGCGCGGCGCTCAAGGATTTCACCCACGTCACCGTGCTTGATCCGCGCTCGGCGCGCGGGTTCGCGGCGCGCGGGCTCGCCAACGCAATCTCGCAGTCCTACGAGGAGGCGTTCGCCGACTTGAACCGCGCAATCGAACTCGATCCGCGCTCGGGTGTCGCGTTCGCCTACCGGGCCGTCGCCTACAAGATGAGCGGGCAGACCGACGTCGGCGTCAAGGATGCCGAAACCGCAGAGAAGCTCGATCCCGACGGGGCCGAGGTTCTGTGGGCCAAGGGCGAGATCGAGGAAGCGCAGGCGCGCACGGAGCAGGCGGTCGCCGACTATAAGCGCGCCGTCGCGCTGCAGCCGCGGCTCAAGCTCGCCGCCGACGGCCTGCAGCGGCTTGGTGCTGAGGCGGCGAGCGCGGAGGACCGCGAGGTCGCCGGTGCCGGCATCGACAAGTGGCGTGTGGTGCAGCAGGGCGCGCGGTACTACGCGGTCAGCGATCAGTACCGACGTTTGCGGGTGCCTCTCGAAATGGCTGGAGACGGCCAGCCGCGGCTCCTCGAGTGGGAGATCAAGCAACCGCCGCTGCGGGGCATCGCGACGTTGCGTTTCGCTGCGGGAGCGGTGCCCGGCGCCATGGGGCCTGAGGAGGTCGAGCAGGTCGCTATCCTCGATCTCGACAACAATGCCGTGGTGGGCATCGAGCCGCACCGGGAAGGCAAGAGGGTCGCTGCCTGGACCTGGCAGAACGATCGCGTGGTGGTGGCGAGCGTTGATGGCGCGACCGACGAGTTCATCCTGCGCTCGGGTGTTGCCCGTGGGTCCGACCCGCGCCGCTACACGAGTTCGGAGTCGGGCTTCTGGAATCCATGGGGCCAGCTCGACTCCTCGGCGCAGGAAGAGCGTCGCGTCCGCCGCCGCTCGAAACCAAAATCGATCTTCCAGCTGCTCTTCAATTGATCGCGGCAGTGCTGCGGCCCTGCTACACGGCAGGGGAGAAATGCCCGTGCTTGTGCATGCGGTGCCGTATGCCCGTTGCCCTCGCGCGCTGCCGGTGGGAAGCTCACGAGGTTGCCAAAAGATTGCTGCCTATTCAGCTAAGCCAGTGCTTTTGTTAAGCTTTCCGCATCGTTCACCAACTAGGCTGGTGTCGATAGCTCTGCATTGCGTAAGAGGGAGAGTAAAGGTCGATGCGTTTTTTCCCAGCGTTGCTCGTCGCCGCGGCAATCGCGGCCGTTGGCTCATCGGCCTATGCGGAGACTCCCACGGTATTGGCGGCGGCCGACCCGGCGGCGCCGGCGCCCCTGGTCTCCGCTCCAACCGTCATTGATGCCGCGCTCCCGGCTGCGGCACCGGCTCCGGCCGAGGCCGGTCAGGCAGCGGCCATCGATCCGCCCGAGCCGACGCTGTTCGCCGTGATCGATCTCGGCAGCCAGACGATGACCGTCTCCGACAAGAACGGCGAGATCGCGCACTGGAAGATCTCCTCGGCGCGCGGGGGATACCGCACGCCGACCGGCACCTATACGCCGCACTACACCGCGCGCATGCACTACTCGAAGCAGTATCATTTCTCGCCCATGCCCTACTCGGTGTTCTTCAACGAGGGCGTTGCGGTGCATGGGACGAGCGACCTGCGCAACCTTGGGCGTCCCGCCTCGCACGGTTGCGTGCGCTCGCATCCGAAGAATGCCAAGATCTTCTACGACCTGGTGCAGAAGCACGGCATGCAGATGACGCGCGTCACGGTGAAGGGCAAGCCGCCATACTCGCCGGCCGTCGCCGAGCGGCGCACGCGGCGTCGGGTCGCCCAGCCGCGGCCGTCATATCAGCCATTCGGCGGGCTCTTCGGCTACAACCAGCCGGCGAAGAAGTCCAAGAAGAAGCAGTACGGCGGCAGCTACAACACCTGGTAGTTGCGGGACGCTCGTCCCTAGAACGGATTCCAGGTCGGGCGCGGCGTGAAGCGGATATAGCCGACGTTGGCGCCGAGCCGGAAGCCGAGCCCGGTGCGGATCGGCGCCATGATCACCGAGCCTCCCTTGAGGAAGGTGATGCCGGCGCCGCCGATGAAATACGCCGAGCCGTCGATGCCGGTGAACTGCCGGTAGAGGCCCTCCGGCTCGTGCAGGCGGTAGATGAGGAACATGGTGCGCGAGCCCGAGGCGCCGACGTCGGTGCCGATCGACGGTCCGTGCCAGTAGACCTTGCCGCTGCCGCCTGAGCGCAGATAGAGCGTGCCGCTGCCATAGCGCAGGCCGGCGAGGAAGGCGCCGCCGCCCTCGGTGCCGAGCACGTAGCCGTCAGGGCGTCCGGCGCTGGAGAAGGCGTATTCGAGCACGCTGCCGAGCTCGGTCGAGATGGTGCCGAAGAAGCCGCGCGAGATCTCGCGGATCTCGTCGATGGTGTATCCGGGCTCGTCGGGCGGCAGCGGCTCGAGAATGGCGACGTTGGGGCCTGGCTCCAGAGTCGTCACGCCTGGCTCGGCCTCCTGATGCGGTTTCGTCTGCGTGGCCCACTTCTGGGTCGTTGACTTGGCCACCGGGTTGGGTGGCACTGCAGGCGGCTTCGGTGCCGGGGGCGTCGAAGGCTTAGTCTCGGCGACCGACTTTCCGGCCATGGTGTCGAGCCTTGCCAGCGTATAGGTCGACTTGGCCTTCATCACCGCGAGAAGCTCGGTGCCTGCGGCCTCGAGCTCGTTGAGCTTGCTGCAGTCGGCGGGGCCGGTCTCGGGCGGACGTCCGAGCTGGTCGATCTTGACGATCAGATCTTCGGCCTGGGCGTCGAGCTTCATCGTGCGCTCATCGCGCACGGCGGCGAGCGCCTTTTCCTCGTAGTTGGAATCGTCCCAACCGTTCTTGATCTTGAGCTGCTTCAGCCTCTCTTGCAGCTTGGGCAGCGCCTCGGCGTTGAAAGCGCGCAATGCCGCGCCCGACCTGTCGACGGCAGCGGCGAAGTCCTCAGGCCGGCAGTGCTGGGCGGAGGCAGTGCCATGCGCCGCGACGAGCGCCGCGACAGCAAGGAGGTTGGTAAGAACTACGCGACGCATCGGGGTGCTTCAGCCTACCGCAAATGAAGCCGAGCCCCTGTCCATCCAGGGCTCGGCGATGCTGATCGACCAAAGCGATGTGGCCGATTATTGGCCGCTAATCGTCTTAACGACGGAATTGAGCGGCCGATCCGACAGTGCCGTCGGCATTCCCTGCATATCCTTAGCGACCATCTCGTCGTATTCGGGCAGGGTCTGCAGAGGCGCCTTGGCCACCATCTGGACGACCTTGTAGCCGCCGGCCTTGAGCTGCTTCAAAAGCTCGGGCATCGCCTGGGCGGTGTGCGGCTGGATGGAGTGCATCAGGATGATGCCTTTACCGCGCTTGTCGAGGTTGCCCATGATGCGCTTGATCAATGCGTCGGCCTTGCCGCCCTTGAAATCGAAGCTGTCGATGTCGGTCGAGAAGACAGCGATGTTGCGGTCGGCGAGATACTTCAGACTCTCAGGCGAGTGGCGCAACATCGGGTAGCGGAAGAATGGCGCCGTCGGCTCGCCGGCGCCGCGGCGGATGACGCTGAACGACTTCTCGATCTCGTCGCGCGCCTGATCGAGCGTCATCTTCGCGAGGTCCTTGTGGAGCATCGTGTGCGCGCCGATGGTGTGTCCTGCCTTGGCGACGCTGTGCACGATGTCCGGGTAACCGGAGGCCTCCTTGCCGACAAAGAAGAAGATCGCCTTGGTGCACTCGGCATTGAGCGCGGAGAGAACTGCGGTCGTGCGGTTCGGCAGCGGGCCGTCATCAAAGGTCAGCACGACCTCTTTCGGATTGAGGAAGTCGTACATCTTGTAGTGCTGGAAGCCGAAGCCGGGGCCACCGGTGGTGTCGATCTCGACGACGCGCGCGACGCCGAGCGGGTTGGGATTGCCGGGGCATTCAGCCGACTTTGCCGCCGGCGCTGCGGGGCCGAGTTGCGGCTGCGGCTGCTTTTGAGGCTGCTGGGCGGGAGGCGGTGGCGGGGGGATGGTCGGCCCCATCTGCTGCGCGTGCGCCAATAGCGGGTGGAAGGCGAGCGGGCTTGCGAGCGCCGCGGCGATCATGGTCTTCAAAAAAATGCAGCGCATGGAAACCTCCCCGAGGCAGCCTCGTTAGGCTTATTGCCTGATTCCTTTTTATTGTGCTGAAATTCGCCCTGCCGGCGCAAGGCATTTGCCGCTGGATCCGGCAACGGAAAGCCGATTTGCTGGCCGCTGTGGCGGCGCCGGTTAGCTGGTCCGCTTGGCCGCCACCTTATTGCGGAAGCGGGCGCTCTCGACAATGACGCGGGTGTGACGGCCGCGACCGATCGCTTCCTGATCGGTGCGCGCCTCGACCCTGAACACCAGTTTGCGACCATCGTGCTCGATGAGCTCGGCGCTCGCCGTCACCTTCAGGCCAACAGGCGTCGCGGCGATATGGTCGATCTCGAAATGCACGCCGAGGGTTTCCTGACCGGGGTCGAGCTGGTCCTCGACGCACGCGACGGCGGCGGCTTCCATCAGCGCCACCATGGCCGGCGTGGCGAACACGGGCGCCCGGCCGCTCCCGAACCGCTGTGCGGTGTGAGAGTCATCGACGACAAGAGAAGCCGTGCCGATGCGTCCGGGCTGCAGCGCGGCAGCCGTGCTGTTCTTCTGCGAGGGCATGAACGAACCAAGTGAATCTGGAAGTGGGAAGACTTATAGCGCGCGCGGCGCCGGCGCGGACTGCGCAATGTGCGCGCAATCGCAGAGTGCGCATTTGGCGGCAAGGTCGTTTGAAGCGGGCCCTGAAGCGCCGGACAATGAAGATGTCCGGCGCGCTTCCGCAGGAGCGGCGCTCAGTCGGCGGTTTCGGCAAGGCGCTCGAGCGCGTAGAGGCTCTTCAACTGTAGGCCCTTGTCGCTCGCTTCGACGAGGCCGCGGCGCGCCAACTCGGCGAGTGCCTCAGCCAGATCATCGACGTTCATGCCGAGATAGTCGGCAATCACACCGCAGCTCAACGCATCCGTGATGACAGTCGGGTCGCGCCCTTCATAGGCGTTGTAGCGGCCGAGGGTGATGAGAAGTGCTGCGATGCGCCCGAGCGGCTTGTCGAGCATGCTCCGCTGACGCGTCTCCCTGAGGAAGGCGACCTCGCGCTCCATGGCCGTCGCGAGGCGCGCGGTATTGGCGGGCGTCTTGTCGAGCGTCGCCTCAGCCGCCGTATGCGGCAGGCAGGTGAGCGAAGACTCCATCGTCGCCTGCGCATGCGAGACGTGCTGGTCGAGATACCCGAGGCCGACAAGGTCGCCGGGAAAAGCAAACTCGAGGATGTTCCGGGTGCCGTCGGCGTGTTGCTTGAAGACGCAGACCGCTCCCTTCTCGACGCGGTAGACGTGCCGGCGCGGTTCGCCTTCGCGGAAGAGCATCTCGCCGGCGGCGAGCGTGCGGCGGATGGTCTCCGCCGGCTTGGTCCGGGTCTCTGTGGTCGGGCGATCGGAAAGCGTGAGCATGGCGGCAGCAGTGCTCGTTCTTACGCAACTTGGTGCGCGACCATATGTGGCGCCATTGCCACAATCAAGCAGTTTTGTGGATATCGAAGATCGACGCTGGACGGTCAGCAGATTGCCACCGCTCCGTCCGGCGGCTGTCAGCTCGACAGCCGCCGGTGGAGACGCAGGCAGAATGACGGACCGCTTGCAGCGGCGAGATGGATCAGTGAGGCAGCTTGCAAGCGTAGGAGGTGGCCGCGCACTCGGTGCCGAAGATGCCGCCCGACGAGCACGAGACCAACTTGGCCTCGCCCTGCACGGTATAACCACGGTTCTCCGCCAGGTTGACGGCGCCCTGCGTGGCCATGAGCTTGGCGATGCTTTCGTTGAGGCCGCTGCCGACTGCGCGGAAGCCGCGGCAGTCCTTTCCCTTGGTGGGAGCGGCGCCAGCCGCGAAAGAGACCGATGGAGAGAGGGCGATAAAGCCGGCCGCGACCGCCAGAACGCATGATCTCAACTTGGACATTTACCCCTCCAAATGCGTGCTCTGAGACGCTAAGCTGCGAGTGCGGTTAAGCTGCTCCTCGTGCCGGTCAATCTCAAGACGACGGGACCCCGTGGTCTGTGGATTGTCGGCACACTGTGTCCCCGTAGTTGCGGATGGGAGACGGTGGCTGGTGCCGTTTACCTCATCGCCCTTTGGCGGTCCTGGTGTCACCAAGCTGGCTTAATCCTCGCGGCTAGATATCGGTGACGTTGCGTTGGGGAATGAGGCCGGCAGTGGAAGATCAGTCGCGCGTGCTCATCGTCCGCGAGGACACCTTCATCAAGGGCGAGATCCGCAACGCGGGGCGCATCGAAGTCTACGGCTATGTGGAAGGCGAGATCGCCGGCGAGCTTCTGGTCGTACAGCCCGGCGGGCGGTGCTTCGGCAGGGTGAAGGTCGCCAACGCCGATGTGCGCGGGCAACTCCAGGGCGACATTGCCGTGCGCCAGCTCATCAGCATCCGCGCAGGCGGTGATGTCGTCGGCAACGTCAAGTACGGAAAGCTCGCCATGGAGATGGGTGGCAGCCTCACCGCCGAGATGCGCAACATCCCACCTTCGATCGCGGGCGACCTCGACATGTCAGTCGACAAGGGCAAGGCGGTGCGCATCACGCTGCAGGATCTGTCGGCGATTGATCCCGATGACAGTGCCGAGCACCTGACCTTCACGGTCTCGCAGGTGAGGAATGGTTTTGTGACGCTGGCCAGCGATCCGATCCAGCCAGTGGATACCTTCACGCAGGCCGACCTCGAGCAAGGCGTCGTGCTGTTCCACCACGACGGTACGGACGAGCCGCGCGCGAGCTTTGCCGTCGTGGTGGCAGACCGTGCCGGCGCGACCTCAGGGACAGCGCAAACGGTGAACGTCGCCGTGCGCTCTCGGTGATCGCCTCAGAGGTCTTCAATCGTCGGTGCGGCCGAAGCGCTTGCGAAGCGCGGTCTTTGCCTTCTCGAGCGCAGCACGGTCGCCGCCCGAGAGATTCTTGCCGGCGCGGTTGATGTAGAAATCGAGCATCGACATCGCCGTGCGATAGGCGTCATGCGAGCCGCGCTTCGGGTCCTCGGCCGAGTGCTGCAAGGCGGCTGCGATGACATCCGGATCACCAGACTTGAATACGCCTGGCGGGAGTGCAAACGGATGGTCGTGCTCGGTGACTTCGTGCGACCACTTATCTGTTTTCTGCGGCATGGGAGAATCCTCGCCTGCTAGCCTCGGCGGAGGAGAGCAGGCGGATGCAAAGACCGTGTAAGACCGGCGATGGGCATTTGACGCAAATGCATCGCAGGCGGGTGGTGGGTTTATTGGGGGGTGACGACTAGCGTGAGTTTCTTCGGGGGAGGTACCCCGAAGCGCGCAAGGAGGCCGCCCATGAGAGCTTTGCGTACGGTCATGACGGGCTTCGTCCTCGTCTGCCTGTCTCCCTTCGCCGCGGCGTTGCTGGCGAACCTCATCTCCCTGGCCGCGGGCTGCGATTTCGACATCAACCTGACGCGAACGTGCGAGGTGGCCGGCCGCGATATCGGTGGCGTCCTGCGAGCTCTCGGTACGTTCGGCTATGCCACGTTCTTTACGGTGCCGCTGCTCCTGCTCGCCTTGATCGTTTGGCTGGCCGCAGAGCTCATCCATCGACTGCGGCACCCCCACGGTGCGCTCGCGGTCAGGCCGTCCGCCGGCGCGCCTAGGCGATGATCTCCACAATGGCCCACGCGCCGGAGACCGCTGCCGCCGCGGGAAGGGTGATGAAGAGGAAGTAGCCCATCATCCCGAGGGTGAGGAGCGCATGTCCGATGTCCTGTCCGCCGACCACGCAGGGATGGGCGCCGGTAAGGTCGAGGCTGCAGCCGTAGATCCGTGCAATGAACGCGGCCGCCGCCATGAGCAGCAATGGCGAGAGGCACAAGAGCAGCGCGACGGACATCAACGCGCGGAAGGCTCGCATTGGCCTCTCACTTGCAGCGCAGGAAATCGCGCTGGCCGCCGCTGTCGGTGAAGGTTAGGGTGTCGCCGGATAGCGTCAAGGAGAAGTCGTAGGGTGTCGGACTGCCTTCGACAGTGCATTCCGAGCCGATCTTCCATTCGCCATTGCCGCCGTCGACGGACTTGAACGCGCAGTGGCTCTCGTGCTGGTCGTAACGGTCCTTGGCGATGACGAGCGGCGCGTTTTCGCTCTCCTGCCCGGCGCTGCAGTTCGTGGGATCAAGCGACCAGGTGCCAACGAAGGCCGGGTCCTCAGCGCGGGCCGGAGCGGCCAGGGCCGCTGCCGTGATGAGCAGCGCGGCGGTGCGGGCGATCGGTGAGCGCATCAGTTTGGATACCCCTTCGAGGATGAGCGGCTAGCGATCAAGGCGCTGGCCGAGCTTGCCGGCAAGATGCTGCGTGAACTGCCAGGCCACGCGCCCCGAGCGACCGCCGCGCGTGACGCTCCATTCAAGCGCCTCGCGTACGAGCTCTTCGTCGGGGACCGCCAGCTTGTAGTGCGCAGCATAGCCGCGCACCATGTCGAGATATTGCTCCTGGGTGCCGTTGTGGAAGCCGAGCCAGAGGCCGAAGCGGTCTGACAGCGAGACCTTCTCCTCGACGGCTTCGGACGGGTTGATGGCAGTCGAGCGCTCGTTTTCGACCATCTCGCGGGGCATCAGGTGGCGGCGGTTGGAGGTGGCGTAGAAGACCACGTTCTCCGGGCGCCCCTCGATGCCGCCTTCGAGCACCGCCTTCAGGGACTTGTAGCTCGTGTCGTCCTTGTCGAACGACAGATCGTCCGAAAAGACGATAAAGCGGTGGGGGCTGCCTCGCATTGCCGCCAGGATGCGCGGCAGGGAGGCGATGTCCTCGCGGTGGATCTCGACCAGCTTGAGGTCGCAGCCATCGCGCGCCAGGATGTCGGCCAGACGCTCGCGCACGTCGGCGTGGACGGCCTTGACCAGAGAGGACTTACCCATGCCGCGCGCACCCCAGAGGAGGGCGTTGTTGGCGGGAAGCCGGCGCGCAAAACGCTCCGTATTATCCACGAGCTGAGGCGCTACGCTCTCAACGCCTTTGAGCAGCTTCAACGGTACGCGGTTGACGTTGCGGACGGGCTCGAAGCGCTCTGCGTCAGCGTGCCAGACGAACGCCTCCGCGGACTCGAAATCGGGCGCTGGTGCGGCCGGCGGCGCGAGGCGCTCGAGCGCGGCGGCAAGGCGCTCGAGACGCTGCATGAGGGCGGCTTCGTCGTTCATCATCAAGTCTCGTATTTTGCCGCTGCTGAGCGGTTTTTGCTTGCCGTATGAGGGTGCTGCTTCTATAGCGCCGGCTAGCGCGGAGTCACCCTAATTTGTGGCGCCGCACCATAGGCCTATCTGTTGCAAAGGCGCCGCCCGCCACTATAGTCACGGCACTTTCACGCAGATGAGACGGGCATGGCTGCGCTCGCGCAGACTTCGGCCCGCTGTTGCCCGACAATCCTAAGAGGAAGGAAGCATGTTCATTACGCCAGCATATGCCCAAGCCGCGGGAGGCAGCGATCCGTTCACCGGCTTGCTGATCCCGATGCTGGCGATGATCGTGATCTTCTACTTTCTCGTCATCCGGCCGCAGCAGCAGCGTGCCAAGCAGCACCGCGAAATGATCGGCCAGGTGCGCCGGGGTGATACAGTGGTCACCTCGGGCGGCTTCGTCGGCAAGGTGACGAAGGCCTCCGATACCTCGGACGAGGTCGAGGTCGAGCTGTCGGACAATCTGCGCATCCGCGTCGTCAAGTCGACGCTGATGGATGTGCGCGGCAAGGGCGAGGCGGCGAAGGAATCGGCGTGAGGCGCTGGGTGTGCCTTCGCGAGTCGCAAACGAGATCGGTTGAGAGATGCTGCACTTCGAACGCTGGAAGGTCATCGCCGTCGTCCTGGTTTGCCTCGCCGGCGTGCTGTTCACGCTGCCGAACTTCTTCGCCAAGGAGACTGTCGAGAAGTGGCCGTGGTGGCTGCCGCACAAGCAGCTTCCTCTGGGCCTCGACCTGCAGGGCGGCGCTCACCTCCTCCTCGCCATGGATACGAAGGAGCTGGAGAAGGACTGGCTCAACGCCTTGCGGGACGATGCCCGCAGACAATTGCGCGAAGCGAAGGTCGGCTTCAGTGGTCTCGGCGTCGTCGGCGGTGCGGTGCAGGTGAAGATCACCAAGCCGGAGGACATGGAGAAGGCTCTCGCCGCGCTCAAGAAGCTCATCCAGCCGATCGGCAGTTCGATCCTCGCTTCGGGCGGCAATGACGTCAGCGTCGAGACGACGGCTGCAGACACGATTACCATCACCCCGACGCCGCAAGGCATGCAACACCGTGTCTCCAGCGCGGCCAGCGCGGCCATCGAGACGGTCGACCGGCGCGTCAACGCCTTGGGGACATCTGAATCGACGGTCGTGCGTCAGGGCTCGGATCGGATCCTGGTGCAGTTCCCTGGCTTGCAGGACACCAAGCAGCTCAAGGATCTCATCGGCCAGACCGCCAAGCTGACCTTCCATGCGGTGCATCCCACGATGACGCCGGAGGAGGCCAAGCAGACGCGCCCGCCGCTCGGCTACAAGGTCTATCCTTCCGCCGAGGGCGATGGCCGCAGCTACATCCTGCAGGAGTCGCCGATCGTCTCGGGCGAGGATCTCACCGATGCGCAGCCCGGCTTCGACCAGCGCACCAACGAGCCGATCATCTCGTTCCGCTTCAACAATTCGGGCGCGCGCAAGTTCGGCAACTATACCAAGGACAATGTCGGACAGCCGTTTGCCATCGTGCTCGACGACAAGGTGCTGTCGGCGCCGGTGATCCGCGAGCCGATCCTCGGCGGCTCGGGCCAGATCTCCGGCCAATTCACCGTCGATAGCGCCAACACGCTCGCCGTGCAGCTTCGCTCCGGCGCGCTGCCGACCAAGTTGACGGTGGTCGAGGAGCGCACCGTCGGTCCTTCGCTCGGCGCGGACTCCATCGAGGCCGGCAAGCTTGCTGGCCTCGTCGGGTGCCTCGCCACCGCCGTGCTGACGATCCTCGCCTATGGCACATTCGGGGTGTTCGCCGTGGTCGGCCTCATCGTCCACGGCTTCCTCATCATCGCCCTGATGACGATCATCGGCACCACGCTGACCCTGCCCGGTATCGCCGGCTTCGTGCTGACGATCGGCATGGCTGTCGATGCCAACGTGCTCATCTACGAGCGCATCCGCGAGGAGCTGCGCGCCGGGAAAACCGCGATTGCTGCCATCGATCAGGGCTTCCAGCGCGCCTGGATCACCATCCTCGACAGCCAGCTCACGACGCTGGCGGCGGCCATCATCATGTTCTGGCTCGGCTCCGGCCCGATCCGCGGCTTCGCCGTGACGCTGACCATCGGCATCCTGACGTCGGTGTTCGCTGCGGTCACCGTGACGCGCTTGCTCGTGTCGCTGTGGATCAAGAGCAAGGGCAAGTCCCGCATTGTCGAAGTGCCCGTCTAGAGAGGCAAGCGATGTTCTTCCCCGTTCCCGACTTCAAGGGCTTCGACTTCTTCCCGCACAACCTGCGCCTCCCCTTCATGCGCTATAAGGGGTTGTGCTTCGTCATCTCGCTGGTGTGCATGGCAGCCTCGCTCGGGCTCTATTTCACCAAGGGCCTCAACTACGGCGTCGACTTCATCGGCGGCTCGCTGATCGAGGTGCAGCACAAGAACGGTCCTGCCGACCTTGCCGCGATGCGCGAGAAGCTGAACGCGCTCGGGATCGGCTCGGTGCAGATCCAAAGCTTCGGTGCCGACACCGACGTGCTGATCCGCGTCGAACAGCAGAAGGGCGGCGAGGCTGACCAGCAGGTGGCGATGAAGAAGGTCGTCGAGGCCTTGGGCCCTGAATATACGCAGCGGCGCATCGAGGTCGTCGGACCGGCGGTGTCGAGCGAGCTGCGCCGTACCGGTCTCATCGCGGTCTTCGCATCGCTGATCGCAATTTGCGTCTACGTCTGGTTCCGGTTCGAGTGGCAGTTCGCTGCCGGCTGCGTGCTCGCCCTGCTGCACGACGTGCTGGTGACGGTCGGCATATTCTCGGCGCTGGGGCTCGAGTTCGATCTGTCGATCGTCGCCGCGCTGCTGACCATTCTCGGCTACTCGGTCAACGATTCGGTCGTCGTGTCGGACCGCATTCGTGAGAACCTGCGCAAGTACAAGCGCATGGATCTCACGGAGCTGCTCAATATCTCCATCAACGAGACGCTGTCGCGCACCATCCTCACCGGCATGACGGCCATCGCCGGCATCCTGGCGTTGCTGGTCTTCGGCGGCGAGGTGATCCGCAACTTCTCGTTCGCCATGCTGCTCGGCATCCTCATCGGCACTTATTCGTCGGTGTTCATCGCCGCGCCGCTGCTCGGCTACCTCGGCGTCAAGCGGGAGACCATCGGCGCGGCACCGAAGACGAAGGAAGCCGCCCCGGTCATTGCTCCTGCCAGCACGGCAGGAGCGGACCGCGCCAAGGCAGCGGCGGGTGGCGCCAAGAAGGCTGTGCGCTGACGCCAGCGCACGCGGTTCGGGCGAGCGCCATGTCGATCTCCGGTAAGGCGTACTACCCGGGACGGGCGCCCATCGATGCCTATGGCAACGGGGGCTTTCGCTTCGCCGACATGAGCCATTGCGGCTCGCTGCTCATCGTGCCGAGCGGCATCTACGGGTGGGATGTCGCCGATTTCGAGAGCCTCAGCGTTGAGCGCTGCGCCCCATTCATCGCCGAGCTCGCAGGCGCCTCGTTCGTGTTGCTGGGAACCGGACGCGAGCATCGGTTGCCACCCGAGCCCGTTCGCCGGCTGTTCGCAGACGCCGGCATCGGCCTCGAGCCGATGAGCACAGGTGCCGCAGCGCGCACGTATAATGTGCTTCTGGCGGAGGGGCGCACGTTCGGCGCCGGACTGATCGCAGTTTGATCTCGTGATACGAGTGGATAGAAAGCTTTGCTTTGCGGCTGGTGTCGCAAGCTGATGACCGCGCCTAAGGCGCGGGGGCGCCCTGTGCCCTTGCCGCCTTTGGCGGCCGATGGTGTGGCTCCAGATATGTCTAAGGCGAGGCAGGTCGACGAGGAGCTGGAGGTGCGCCAGGTGGCGCGCCAGCTCGACCATGACCGGTACCTTGCCGCGCTGTTGGCGCCGCGGCGTTCGCATGACGCATTGATGACGATTGCCGCCTTCCATGGCGAGATTGCGCGCGTGCCGGCCAGCGTGCACGAGCCGACCATCGGCGCGATACGCCTGCAGTGGTGGCGCGATGTGCTGGAAGCTGCGCCGGAGCACGAAGCGTCGGGCTCCCCGGTGGCCGACAGGCTGCATCGGAGCATCGCCGACGGGAGGATCGAAGCCGGCGAGGCGATGTCGATCATCGATGCCTATGAGGCGTTGCTGCACCCCGGTGAGCTGCTCGAGCCCGGTTCGATGGATACGTTCTGCGACGCAGGGCAAGGCGCGGCATTCCGACTGGCGGCGCGGCCGCTGGGCGATGACGCAGCGACCCTTATCAACGCTGCCGCCCAATCCTATGGGCGTGTGCAACTGCTGCGTGCTCTGCCACTTCTGCACAGCAAGGGGCACAGTCCATTGGGTGATCGTCGCGCCCCCGACTGGGCGCCAATTCTCGCGCCGATCCTCGCCGATGCTCGGAGCTGGCTCGCCGAAGTACGACGCTTGGCTCCGCTTGTGCCGGCAACCATGCGGCACGCGATCCTGCCTGTTGCCCTTGTTGAGCCCTATTTGGCGGCTTTGGAGGGGCTTGGTTCGAGGATCGCCTTCGAGCAAGCAACGATCTCGCCGCTGTCGCGCGTATGGCGGATCTACATTGCGAAGAAGCGCGATCGCTTCTAGGCCCCTACGAGGGCGAGGAGAGTCGCACATGTCGCGAGCAGCGGCCCACAATGCGGTGCTGGGCGCGGTACTGCTGATTTTGGCCGGCCTTCCGGGCTCGCCGAGCTTGGCGCAAGTTACGCCGCTGCCCGCGCCGAAGATCGTCTGGCGCGTCGAGAACCCGTTTCGATTTTTCTCCGATGCGGCGGACACCGAAGTCCACCGTGCCACTTTTCTTGCCTTGCCGCCCGAGGATCAACTGCAGCGGCCCATCCTCGCCTCCGAGCAGGCGTTGAGCGCGCGGCATGAGAACGGCTGGGCGGAGACGATGTTCCGTGACACGTGCTGGAACGCGCGCACCAACCGCTTCGCCTGCAAGGATGGCAGCGACTACATCAATCCGAAGTCGCACCGCGTCGTGCTCAAGATCGACGGCATAGACGAAGCTGCCGGCCTTACCTGCACATGGCTTACCGCTCCGCACGGCGGCGCCCCGCGCGGTGATGCCGTGATCCAGGCCTGCAATGAGGAAGCGCGCTTCGACATCCCCTATCCCGGCGGTGCGAGCGTAAGCGTCGAGATCGGCGGACGCGAGATCGCCGGCACCGACGTGCGGGTGCGCGATCTGCTCGTCGTCGGCATGGGTGACAGCTTTGCCTCCGGCGAAGGGAATCCTGATGTTCCGGTTCGCTTCTCGCGTGACCGAACGGCCGACTATGGAGAGCGCTCCGGCAGCGTCGATCTTACCGGCTATCCAGCACGTGTCGGTGCCTGGAAGCAGATCGGCGACAAGCCATTCATCGATGAGAACGCACGCTGGTCGGACCAAGGCTGCCATCGCTCGCTCTATTCGCATCAGCTACGTGCGGCGTTGCAGCTCGCGATCGAGGACGACCATCGGGCGGTGACCTACGTGGGCGTCGCCTGCTCGGGATCGGAGGTCACGTTCGGGCTCTTCCTGCGCTATGCCGGCAACGAGTGGGTGCCCAATCCCACCGACATGTCGCAGATCTCGGCAGTGGCGGCGGCGCAGTGCGACGAGCACGAGGCGCCGATGCAGGACCTGCCCGAGGCCTATCACATGGACGGCACGATCCCGGAGTTGAAAGGCGGGCTGGTGCTGCGCAAGTGCGATCCGCTCAACGCACGCAAGATCGATCTCATGTTCGTGTCGGTTGGCGGCAACGACGTCGGCTTCTCGCGCCTGCTCGCCAACTCGGTGCTGGCGGATGAATCGACCCTGCGCAAACTGGGCGGCTGGTTCGGACAAGTGCACGGGCTCGACGACGCCAGTCTCGGCCTCGAAGCGCTCATTCTGCGCTACAAGTCGCTGAACCGCGCCATCCACTATCTGCTGCACGTGCCGTGGGAGCAGTCCGACCGCGTCCTGCTCACGGCGTATCCCGGTCTGGCGCTGCAGGGCGACGGGACAAGCTGCCCCGACGGCGTCGCCGGCATGGACGTGCTGCCGGATTTTCAATTGAGCGCGGCCAAGGTGCGCGTCGGGACGTGGATCGCCGACAAGCTCAACACGGCAATGAAGGAAGCGGCCGAGCACTACGAATGGACGTTCGTCGATTCGCACCGGCGCGAGTTCATAGGCCGCGGCATCTGCGCCGGGACCACCTATGACGGCGCCGACATCGCGGACGACTTGCGGCTGCCGCGCAAGACGGCAGAGGGATGGCGGCCCTACAACCCGGCCGACTTCAAGGCCTACGTGTCGCGCCAGCGCTGGTTCCGTACGCCGAACGATGCCTTCATGACGGGCAACTTCCACGTCGCTGCGTCGCTGCTGCAAAAGGTCTTGAAGCTTGGTGCGTTCGCCTGGTTCCAGCTCGTGCTGGCCTCGACGTATTCAGGCGCGTTCCACCCGACGGCCGAGGGGCAGGCCGCGATGGCCGACGCCGTCGTGCACAAGGCGCGCGGGGTGCTGGCAAAGTACGGGCAGGGGTCCGAGCAGACTTTGCCGGCCGTGGCTGCGCCGAGTACGTCGATAGGATTGCAGTGAGGGCTTGGTTACTCGGCGGCGGCCGGTAGAAGGTTGCCGGCGAGCCAGCGGTCGAGGTCGGCGAGGGCGCGGATGCTCATCGCGCGTTTCTTGGCGCGGCCGCGCTCCTTCGCCTTGAGACGCTTGCCGGTGGCGTCGCGTGCCGGCGGGTCGATCTCGGGCAGCAGGCCGTAGTTGATGTTCATCGGCTGAAACGAACGCCCGTCATCGGCGGCGAGGTGTCCACCGGTGATGTGCGCCAGCAGCGCGCCGAGCGCAGTGGTCGCCGGCGGGGGCACGCACGGGTGTCCGAGCCGCTCAGCGGCGGCGAAGCGCCCGGCGAGAAGGCCTATGGCAGCGCTCTCGATGTAGCCTTCGACGCCGGTGATCTGGCCGGCAAAGCGCAGACGCGGCATCACCTTCAGCCGTAGGGCGGTATCGAGCAGTCTTGGACTGTTGATGAAGGTATTGCGATGCAGGCCACCGAGACGTGCAAACTCGGCATCTTGCAGTCCGGGGATCATGCGGAAGATGCGCACCTGCTCGGCGTGCTTCAGCTTGGTCTGGAAGCCCACCATGTTCCACAGCGTGCCGAGCGCGTTGTCCTGACGTAGCTGCACCACGGCGTAGGGCCAGCGACCGGTGCGCGGGTCGTCGAGCCCCACGGGCTTCATCGGCCCGTAGCGCAGCGTATCGCGGCCACGCTCGGCCATCACCTCGATCGGCAGGCAGCCATCGAAGTAAGGCGTGGACGCTTCCCACTCCTTGAAGGTCGTCTTGTCGCCGGCGAGCAATGCATCGATGAAGGCCTCGTACTCTTCGCGCGTCATCGGGCAGTTGAGGTAGTCGGCGCCGGTGCCGGCGGGGCCGCTCTTGCCGTAGCGCGACTGGAACCAGGCGATGGAGGTGTCGATCGTGTCGCGATGCACGACGGGTGCGATGGCGTCGAAAAAGGCGAGGTCACGCTCGCCTGTGAGTGAGCGGATGGCGGCACTGAGCTGCGGAGAGGTGAGGGGACCGGTGGCGATGACGACGCTGTCCCAATTGTCGGGCGGCAGGCCGGCAATCTCGCTGCGCGCGATGCTCACCAGCGGATGATCGGCGAGGCGCCGCGTCACCTCGGCGGAGAAGGCATCACGGTCGACGGCGAGCGCACCGCCTGCGGGCAGCTTGTGTTTATCGCCGGCGGCGAGGATGAGCGAGTCGGCGCGGCGCATCTCCTCGTGCAGCAGGCCGACGGCGTTCGTCTCCCAGTCGTCGGACCGGAACGAGTTGGAGCAGACGAGCTCGGCAAGGTTGTCGCTCTTGTGGGCATCCGTCATGCGGACGGGGCGCATTTCGTGCAGCACCACCGGCAGGCCGGCAGCGGCGATCTGCCAAGCTGCCTCGGAGCCGGCGAGTCCGCCGCCAATGACGTGAATGGGTTTCGTTTCCTGCATGGGCGCGCAAGCTAAAGCAAAGGCGGAGGCGCCTCAATGTGGGCAACCTTAACGCTCGCGGGGCCATGGGAAGCCCGATTCCCGACATTGTTTTAGCCCTGGTGCCCCGATATCGTCCGCTCCGCTGCAAGTCGCCAGGATCAATTCCATGTCACGCTACGCCAAGCGCCTCGACCGCGACCTCGTGCGCTGGCGTGAAGCCGGCTGGATCAGCACCGATGGCGAGACAGCCATCCGCCGTGATGTCGCCAGCGCGGAGGGTGGCAAGCTCGATCTTGCCACGGCGCTTGGCGTTCTCGGGGCCGTGCTCATCGGTTTCGGTGCCATGAGCTTCGTCGCCGCGCATTGGAGCGAGATGCCGCGGCTGTTCCGCCTGGCGCTGATCTTCGGCGGCCTTTTCGCCTCGTATGGGTTCGCTGGTGCGCTGTTCGAGCGCAACCATCCGACGTTTGCGCACGCCGCTATTCTCGTTGGCGTGTCGATCTTCGGTGCCGGCATCATGCTCATCGCGCAGATGTTCCACATCGAGGGGCATCCGCCTGATGCGGTGCTCACCTGGGCGCTGGGTGCACTCGGTGCCGGTGCCATCTTGAGGTCAAATCCGGCGCTGGCCGTCGCCATGCTGCTAATGTGCTTATGGGGCGGCTGGGAGACGAGCGACGATGGATCGACGTTCTGGCCGTTCCTTCTCGGCTGGAGCGCCGTGACAGCAGCCATTGCGTGGCGGCGTTGGGAGGCGGGCCTGCATCTCGCCGCCGTTGCCCTGGCATTGTGGATCGTCAGCCTCGGCTACACGCTGTTCCATGGCAATGGACACGGCATCGTCGTCATCATCGGTCTGTTGGTCGCCGCGGCGGGGATCGCTGCGCCGCACATCGACGCGCGCTTCGCCACCTGGTCGACGACAGGTCTGGCATATGGCTTGTGTATTGCTTTCGCGGGGCTGTTCGCGCTGCAGTTCATCAAGGATCCATCGCTCGGCGCGTTCGTCCTGCTTGCGATCTTGAGCCTCGCGCTGGTGCTCGGAGGCGTGGCGCTGGGTCTGAAGCTCGTGAGCCCGGCGCTGCTCTGGCTCGGCTATGCCGGATTCTCGATCGAGGTGCTGGGCATCTACTTCAAGACGGTCGGTACGCTGCTCGGCTCATCGCTGTTCTTCCTGTCGGCAGGCGTGCTGGTCATTCTATTGTCGGTGATCGCCTACCGCCTGCACACGCGCGTTCAGCCTGGCGCAGAGGTGGCACCATGATCCGAAAGCTGATCGGCGACATGACGCCGGAGCGGCGCAGTCTCTGGCTGGCCGTGGCCGTCGTCGCCCTCGGCCAGGCCGCCGTGCTCGGGTGGATGATCTGGGATCGCGTCGCGCTGCTCGCCGGCGGGCGCGAGGTGGTGCTGGAGGTCGTTCCCGTCGATCCGCGCAGCCTCTTCCGTGGCGACTACGTGAACCTTGGCTACGATATCTCGCGCTTCAAGCTGCCTCCAGGCGCGCCGGTGCCGGAGCGCGACGCACCCTTCTATATTACGCTGCGCAAGGGGTCCGGTGAGGCCTGGCAAGCTGCATCAGGATCAACCCAGCGGCCGGCGCAGATGCAACCCGATGAGGTGATGATCAAGGGCCAGGTCGAGTATGTGTCGCGCCCGATGGCAGACCAGCCTGAGCAGCCGGTTGTGGTCGGGCTGCACTACGGCATCGAGAGCTTCTTCGTCCCCGAAGGCACGGGGCGCGAACTCGAGAAGATGGTCGGTGACAAGAAAATCTCGGCTCTGATCGCCATAGATGGCGCTGGCCAAGCGGCTATCAAAGGCCTGATTTCCGGCGGCCAGCGCGTCTACGACGAGCCGTTGCTCTAAGACCTTCGGCCTGTGGCCAGTTTGCCGCTGAACGCGTCGATTTTGTCATACGCGACGTGTGCACCTATCGAGCCGGCAAGCGGAATCTGGCAGTGTCCACACAAATCAATAGGAAGAACACGGGGGTTGGGATGTTGCCCAAGTCGACGTTTGTGCTTGTGCTCGGCGCTTTGGTTGCCGGCGCTGTGTCCATTCCAGCGCGCGCGGCCACCGAAACCGGCTTGGCGACCGCCCTGCACGAGGTCCGCCGGGAAGGCGGTCGCCTGTGCATGACCGATCACTGGCATTATGGAAGCAGCGGCACGATGGCGACGAAGGCCGCCGCGCAGCGCGATGCAATCCGCTCGTGGCAGGACTTCACCGACCTCGAGTACGGCAGCGCGTGGGCGCGGTTCAGCCGCGCTGCGAGCCGCAAGATGGGCTGCTCGCACAACGGCGGCGGCTGGACGTGCGACGCCGAAGCACGGCCCTGCAAATAAGCTGGACGTTGCTTTCGTCGGCTTAGCGGCTGCGTGGGCTGCGCAGTCGCCCTTGTACTTGCCTACTGGCGCTGTGCAGCAGCGCAGACGCGGATTTGTGCATGCGCGCCAGCCACGGTGCATGCCGCGTGCGGACGCCAAGCCCGTCCGCCACAACCCTGCGGACGGCGCCCAGCGGGTCGTTGGCGCCGGCTTTGCGGATGCGCTCGGCAAGCTCGAGGTAGAGCGTATCGCGCTGGGGGCCCAGTTCAGGCGTGATGACGGTCGAGCCGCTGAACACGCCGCTACTGCCCCTCCCAACCGGAAGCTGGGCCGATGACGTGTTGGTCTCGGT
>Ga0164243_10000822_pt1 | contig 54277 bp, 47 predicted proteins | sample OricompcompostOP_FD_108781 | JGI IMG/M metagenome (GOLD analysis project Ga0164243, IMG submission 108781) | Organic Plus compost microbial communities from Emeryville, California, USA - Original compost - Organic plus compost (OP) | ecosystem: Engineered > Solid waste > Mixed feedstock >... | reverse complement strand
AGCTATTCCGCCGACTTCGTCGAGGGCATCACTTCGTTCCGGGAAGGCCGCTCGCCCGTGTTCCCCTAGGGACACGCCGATCGCCGACATTCTCGCCATGCACCAAGGAGGACACGAACCCATGCCCGACGCAGTTGCCGTGACCGGCACTCAGATATCCCCGATGGGCAGGTACGGCAAGAACGACTTCATCGACGTGCCGTGGGCGCTCACGGAGGAACACCTCGCCTGGCGCGAGACCATGCGGGGCTTCTGTGCCGATTTGGTCGCCCCCGGCGCGCAGGAACGCCACGATGAGAATCGCTTCGACGCGGACCTCGCCCGCGAGATCGGGCGGATGGGCGTCTTCGGACTGCTGCTGCCACCGCCCTACGGTCAGGGCGCGGACCTGCGGTCGTTGTGCCTCGCCATCGAGGAGCTGGCGTACGTCGATTCGTCCGCCGCGGCGACGGCCCACGTGCAGGCTTGTAACGTGGCGCTGTTCCACGCGCTGACCGAAGGTCGCAATGACCTGCGGGAGCGGGTGCTGGCCGATGCCGTGGCAGGCGAGGCGTTTATCTGCTTCGGGCTGACGGAGCCCAACGGCGGTTCTGACGCTGGGAACCTCGCGACCCGCGCGACCCGCGACGGGAGCGAATGGGTGATCAACGGGTCGAAGCAGTTCATCACCAACAGCGGCACCCCCATGTCGCGGTACGTCATCCTGTTCGCCTCGACCGGCGGCGCCGTCGACGGGCGCGGAGCCAGCTCTGCGTTCCTGGTACCGCTGGATGCCGAGGGTGTCACCGTGGCCGGCGCCTATCAGAAGCTCGGTTGGCGCTCTTCCGATACCCACCCGCTGTTCTTCGAGGATGTGCGTCTCCCCGCTGACGCCCTGCTCGGCACGCCGGGCCGTGGGCTGCCGGAAGCGTTACGGATGCTGACTTGGGCGCGGATCCCCATCGCCGCGATGTCGCTCGGCCTGGCCCGGGCCTGCCTGGACAGCACGCTGTCCTGGGTTCGGGGACGGGAATCGTTCGGTAAGACGCTGGGCGAGCACCAGAACGTCGCGTTCGACCTGGCCGATATGGCCTCGCAGGTGTCCACGGCAAGGCTGATCACGTATGACGCCGCGTGGAAGCGCGACAACGGCCACCCCTACGACCGGGAGGCCGCAGTCGCCAAGTTGCTCGCCGGGGAGACCGCCAACCGGGTCGCCTACCAAGCGACCGAGTTGCACGGCGGTTACGGGTTCATCCAGGAGACCGAGGTCGTGCGGCACTACCAGGACGCGCGGATCTTGACCATCGGCGAGGGCACCTCGGCCGTGCAGCGCATCCTGATCGCCCGGCACCTCGGCTTGAAGGCCTAGACCGGCCGGCGGAGACGAGACGAAGGAGTACGCATGCCCTATATCGCCGGAGTGGCGGTCCACCGACCTCAGCCGACCGAGGAGCCCAGCCTGGAGGAGCTGGCTTTCGCGGCCGCGTCGGCTGCTCTCGCGGATGCCGGGCTCGATCGCGAGGACATCGACGGAATCTGCCTGGGGGCGTCGGATCAATTGGACGCACGCGCCATCTCGTCCATGCACCTGGCCGGGCCGTCCGGTGGGTGCCTGCGCGATGAGGTCAAGGTCGCCGACGACGGCTCGGTCGCGTTCGCCGCCGCCGTGAGCCGGATCGAAGCCGGCGTGTCCCACCGTGTCCTTGTCGTCACATGGCACCAGCCGGGAGCTTCGGACGAAATGGCGGCCCTCGGCGTCAATCCGGAGCCGATTTACGCGCGGCCCGCCGGGTTGCATCCGTGGGCCGCGGAGGCGATGGTCGTGCAGGATTTCATGCGTGCCGCCGGACTGACCGTCGACGATGTGGACGCCTGGGTTGCGCAGGCCGGTTGTACCGGCGCACCGCCAGGAGAATGGCTTGCCTATCCGTTGCGGCGCAGCCACTTGCCTCCGGCCAGTCGTGCTGCGGTCGCGCTCGTACTCACGGCCGCGCCGGCCGCGGTCGGCGTGCGTGGGCTGGCCTGGGGCGCCGATGCCGCGGGGGTGGTGGACCGCGGTGGGGTTCTCGGGTCGCTGCCCGGTATCGCGACGATGGCATACCGCCAAGCCGGCTTGTCGTCGCCCGCGGAGGTGCCGGTGGAGACCACCGATCGGTCCGCGGTGCGCCGCGCTGTCGCCGCCGTCGGTCTCGGACTGGTCGACATCGCCAAGGCGCACCAGGCGCTGGAGGGCGGGCAACTGGCCCGGCTGAACTCCTCCGGCGGATTGTGGCAGAGCAATCCGGTGTTCGCGGCCGGGCCGGAATGTATCGCTCGCGCCACCCAGCACGTGCGGCGCGGCGCGAGTAAAGCGGTGGCCCACGCCAGCTACGGCTTTGCCGGCCAAGGAAACCTCGTGACAGTTCTAGGGCAGGTGAAGAGTGTCTGATCACCCGAAACGGCCCGCGGCCATCGTTGGTGCGGCAACCTCGCGGTTCCGCACCCGCCGCGACGACGTGGATCTCACCGAGTTGCTGTTGGAAGGTGCGGTATCCGCCCTTATCGACGCCGGGATGACGTTCGCCGATGTCGACGCCGTCGTACTGGCTCAGGCTCCCGATCCGCTGCACGGCATCGGCCATCCCGAGCAGACTGCGGCGGCGGCACTCGGCCTGGGAGGTAAACCACTGGTGCGCGTGCACACCGGCGGTGCGACCGGAATGTCCGCGGGCCAGGCCGCGTGGTGGCTGGTCACTTCCGGCCGGTTCGAGACAGTGCTCGTCGTCGGCGCGGAACGTATGGGCGACAACGTGCACGGGGCCCAAAAGGTGCTCAACGAGATCTGGGATCCCGCGTACGAGGCGCTGATGCCGCTGAACACCATCGCCAACTGCTCCTTGATGACTGTCCGGTACATGCAACGGTACGGCGCCGACGAACAGGATTTCGCCGAGATCGCTTCCCGGATGCGTGCCAATGGCGCCCGTAACGAGAACGCCCACCTGCGCATCCCGGTCGAACCCGATGAGGTCCTGGAATCACCAATTCTCACCTGGCCGGTACGGCGGAGCATGTCCTGCCCGCGCTCCAGCGGGGCGGCCGCCGCCGTCATCGCTTCCGCGGACGTGACGCGGCGTCTGGCCGGTCCGGTGGCGTGGATCCGGGGCATGGCCGCCTGTACGGACACCTACTTCATGGGCGACCGGATGCGCTTGGAGCCAGTAGACGAGTACATCGCCATGCATGCCTTGCGGCGGGCCGGCGAGGCCGCGTACGCAATGGCCGGTATCACCGATCCCTGCAGCCAGCTAGACGTCGCTGAGCCTTACATCCCGTTCTCTTCGTACGAGCCGATGATGCTGGAAGCCCTGCACTTCGCCCCCGTGGGCCAGGCTGTTGCCCGTGCGCGTGAAGGTGCTTGGGAGACCGGTGGCGAGGTGGTCGTTTGCCCATCGGGCGGGGTGGTGTGCACGAACCCGATCAGTGTGACCGCGCTGGTCCGGCTCATCGAGGCCGCCCAGCAAGTCCGAGGGCGCGCCGACGGCCACCAGGTCGATGGTGCCCGAACCGCCATGGCCACCGGGGCGGGCGGTGACGCGCAGATCTTCGGCGCGGCCGTCCTCAGTGATAACCCCGCAAACTGACAGTCCAAAGGAGACAAGACATGCCCCAGGCACGCGAGGACGAACGCATCACGATCCCGGCGAGCTGGCACCTCGAGTTCGAACACGCCGCGGGCAAGGCGGCCAGCCGGTTCCTCACCGGGCTGCGTGACCGAGCCCAGCTGTCGGCGTCACCCTGCCCGAAGTGCCGGCGGCTGCGGGTGCCTCCCCGTTCGTTCTGCGAGGTTTGTTTCGTGGCCACCAGCGATGACTGGGTCGATGTCGGCCCCGAAGGGACAGTGCAGACCTTCTCCATCACCTACGCCGCGTTCCCCGGCTACCCCACCCCACCACACGCGATCGCATATGTCGTCCCCGACGGCGCCGACACCGCGATCTGCAACTTCGTGCGCGGCGTCGACCTCAGCGACCCGGAACGGGCAGCAAAGGTCCTCGCCCCGGGGACACGAGTCCGTGCAGTCTTCGAGGGTGACCGCAAGGCGCGGGTCACCGACTTCCACTGGGAGCTCCTTGACGACAAGTCTGGACGGCGCTGAGGTCTGCCACCGCTTCTGGAAGCAGTGGTGGTGCGGGGGGAAGTGCCGGTGAGGTCCACAGGCTCCGCGTGGAAACGTGGAGACCTGGCCGGCACGACCGCGGCAGCGTGGGCGAGTGCTCGGTGTACCGAGAGGATTGATCGTGGAACAGGCCAGGGATCAGGCGGTGCGCCGCCTCGCGATCCGTGCCGATGGCGTCACGCTGATCGCCGACGCCCGGGGCGACTCGGCGAATCCGCCGGTCGTGCTGTTGCACGGCGGCGGGCAGACCCGGCACGCCTGGCGTGACACCGCGGCAGACCTCGCCGCCGTCGGCTGGTATGCGGTCACGGTCGACCTCCGCGGCCACGGTGAGAGCGGATGGTCTCCCGACGGCCAGTACCGTCTCGACCAGCTCGCCGGTGACGTCGTGCGGATCGCGGAGCACCTCGGTGGGCCGCCGGTGTTGGTCGGCGCCTCGCTCGGCGGGAATGCGTCGCTGGCCGCGCTCGGTGACCGCCCGGGACTCGCGCTCGCCCTGGTCCTGGTTGACGTCAGCCCCTTCGTGCGGCCGGACGGCGCCCTCCGGGTCCGGAAGTTCATGGCGGCCCGGCCGGATGGGTTCGCGTCGGTCGAAGAGGCGGCCGAAACCGTCGCCGCGTATCTGCCCCATCGACCGCGCCCGAACAACCTCCACGGTCTTCGCCGCAACCTCCGGTTGGTCGACGGCCGCTACCACTGGCACTGGGACCCCGCTTTCCTCCGGGCAGCCGAAGACCATGGAGCCGGGCACGACCGCCTGACCGACCCTGCGCGTCTGCATGACGCAGCCCGGTCCCTCCAGGTCCCGACACTGCTGATCAGGGGCGGCAACTCCGACGTCGTCGGGCCCGAGGACGCCCGTCAATTCCTCCGGCTCGTGCCGCACGCGGAGTACGGCCAGATTTCGGGAGCGCACCACATGGTCGCGGGCGATGACAACCGCCAGTTCGGCGCCCTCCTGGAGGACTTCCTGAAGCGGCGCGTCCGCGCTCGGCTCGAGGTGCTCGGCACCTGAGCGGCGCCGCACCCCGCGATCGGTATGAACCGCACGGGAGGAGGCGATCCGCGCCCGCGGGATCTGCGCGCTGGTTCTCGCTAACGGCCCAAGCGGTCGGCGACACCACCATCTCGGCCACTGCGGTGGAACGCTTCAGCCGCTTGCCCACGATCTTGCTCGAAGCCGCCGTGGCGCGTCGATCTGGGCGAAGCCGACTCCGGTGAGCCTCGTCGTGCAGCCGGTGCCGTCGCGCGCCGGGGCGTGTTCGTCATGTCGGGGTGGTCGGTGCTCTCGTCGTCCAGCGCCGCCCCGAGCATCCGCTCGGGGCGGGCACTCGGACCAGAGGGCATCGACCACCGTCCACGAATCGAGGTGTCGACGAGACTGAGGTTCCCGGCTGCGGCACCGTCACAGGAGAAACGCGCCGCGGTGCTGGCTGCCGCTTCCGCCTGGCGCACCGGGTTGACCGGCGCTCTCAGCGGAAAATGGCGAATGCCTTGTTGGAGTTGAAGATCTCGGTCTCGATGAAGGTGCTCCACTCCAGGTCGAGTTCGAGTTCGGACATCGCGCCCAGGAGGCTGAACCAGTTGAGCATCTCATGCTGGCCGGCGTCGACGACGTGCCGGGTGGTCGTCTTCGTCCAGGCGTCGTAGTCCCCGCGCGTCATGGCTTCGTAGAGCACCCGGTCGGCCTCGGTGTCGGGCCTGAGATGCCAGTCCTTGTCGTTGAGGAAGGCATGCGACCAGCTCGACGATGCGACGAGAGCGACTCGCTTCCCGATTCGGCCGACCGCGCGGGCCACCGCGCGTCCGAGTTCGAAGCAGCGCGCCGGGGAGGGCCCGGGCGGATCCAGGTTCTCGCCTGCCTTGATCTCGGCGAACCGGGCCATCCCGCCCTTACGGGCGACGACGTGCTCTCCGTAGCAGTTCAACGCGATCGGCACGATCGGATAGGGAAACTTCGTCCCGGCGTTGTCGTAGTCGAGGAAGACCTGGGTGTTGGCGAAGGCGTGCGGAAAGTGGATTCCGTGGCGCGGTGTGTAAGAGTACGCCGTCTCCATGCCCGCTGAGATCAGCTCTTGTGTGAGCTGTTTGGCGTACGGCTGATCCCCTTGCATGGTGAAGGTGTGGTCCTCGGGCAGGCCCCAGTAGTTCGGCGCTTTCAGGACCTTCAGCACGGCGAAGGCCTCGACTTCGGTGTCGGGGTAGGCGAGGACGCAGAACGGGGGGATGACCTCCTCGCGGAAGTTCTCATACTGGTCGTCGCCCCACACCACCACGACGTCGGGGTTGAACTCGTCGAGCGCGGCGCGGCACCGGTTCATGCCGTCGAGCAGTGCGGACCGGTGCGCGGGTGCCGCGCTGGTGCCCTGGTCGCTGCCCCATTCCTGGCGTGCCAGTTCCGACCAGTTGGCCGGGTCCTTCTTCTCGGCCGGGATGTCGGGATCGCTCAGAACGAATTTGTGAATGTTGGCCATGTGGGAATCCGGCACTGCCAGTGGTGGGTAGTGCGTTATTCCGAGTCCTAGCACGTTTCCCATTGCGGGAGTTCACCTCCAACGGCGGACACGCTCCGCCATGCAGTGACCGTGGCACCTCGCCGCCTTGGCGGACCACCGCCCGTTCCATCGGATGGAACGGGCGGGGCGTTCCAGGGTTCGGAACTGTGGCTGCGTCCCCGGTGGGGGTGGACGGCATGATGTCGCGCCAGGAGCCTGGGAACGTGAGCGGCGCCGCGGACCGGGCGATCACGGTGCGAAGGAGTGTGGGCACATGTCCGAGTTCATCGACGATGACCGGGAGATGCCGAGGTTCCGGGTGAACCGCAGGGTGATGGTCGCCCCTGAGGTGTTCGCCATGGAGCGGGAGCTGATCTTCGATCGGAGCTGGCTCTACATCGGTCATGAGACCGAACTGCGCAAGCCCAACGATTTCAAAACGCGGACGGTTGCCGGCCGGCCGTTGATCTTTGCCCGGGACAGCAAGGGGCAGATCCGTGTGTGGGTGAATTCCTGCCCACATCGCGGGGCGATGCTCTGCCGGGAACCGGAGGGCAACGCGCGGTTCCTGACCTGCTTCTACCACGGCTGGAGCTTCAGCAGCTCGGGGGAGGTGGTCTCGATCCCCGACGACGCTTCCTACGGCGCGGGCTTCGCCCGGCCCGGCCTGGCCGCGCCCGCCAAGGTGGACTCCTATCGGGGGTTCGTGTTCGTCAGTTTCGACCCCGGCATCGTGGACCTTCCCACCTACCTCGCCGGCGCCAAGGACTACCTCGACCTGGTGGCGGACCAGTCCGAGGAAGGTATGCAGGTGCTCGAAGGGACCCATGAGTACTCGTCCAGGACGAACTGGAAACTGCTGGTCGAGAACAGCTACGACGGCTATCACGGGGTGACGACCCACCAGCGCTATCTGGAGATGGTGATGGCGGCCCGCGGAAAGATCGATCCTTCCGCCCTGCTGCAGGCCCGGGGTATCGACCTCGGTAACGGGCACGCGGTCGTCGCCGGGGCCGCCTCGACCGCCGACCTGTTCGGACGGCCGTTGTCGGAGTCGGGAGCCGCCGAGCGAGCCGCGCGGTTCCGTCGTTTGCGCGAGAAGCATGGTGACGCGTGGATCGACCGGATGGAGGGCGCCCGTAATCTGGTGATCTTCCCCAACCTGGTGCTCATCGATCTGGTCATGGGCGTGGTGATCCGCAAGATCGAACCGGTCGCACCCGACTACATCGAGATCAGCGGCTGGCACCTGGCGCCCCCCGAGGAGGGCCCGGAGCTGCACCGGCAGCGGCTGGACAACTTCCTGACCTTCTGGGGGCCCGGCGGGCTCGCCACCCCGGACGACGTCGAGGCACTGGAGACCTGTCAGCGCTCCTACGCTGCGGCGAAGGAGCTGACCTGGTCGGACATCTCACGCGGGATGAGAAACGCGGTGCCCTCGGCCACCGACGAGTTGCAGATGCGGGTGTGGTGGCGCCGCTGGAACGAGCTCATGACCGGTGAGGAACTGCCCCCCGAGGAACACGCGCCGTTGGACGGTGTCTTCCTCGGCCGGAAGACCCTGTCCGAGCAGCCCACCGCAGCCGGTTAGGAGACGCGTCGAGGCTGCGGGAACCAGCGGCCCGTCTTGCGCGGACGGCCCCCGTAGGTGGTGACTGGGTGTGTTGGCATACCGGTTCGTCGTGTGACAAACTTTCAGCGCCTGTCATTTGTCGACTGACGAGATCGCAGGCGTGAGGCTCAAGTCGTGTCGCTGTGCAAGGGAGCCGGTGGGATGTCTGTCGAGGTGCCCCCGCGGGAGGCCGGAGGCCGTCCGTCCGTCCAGTTGTCGTCGATCGCCAAGGCGGTGCGGGTGTTGCGGGCTCTGGCCTGGACCGGGAGCATCGACGCTGGTATCACGCAGTTGGCTGGGCTCGCGTCGTTGCCGAAGAGCACGACACACCGGGTGCTGGGTGAGCTGATCCAGGAGGGCCTGGTGGCGCGTACCGGTCAGCAGCGGTACCGGCTGGGGCAGGGGTGGTTCGAGTTGCAGACGGCCTTGAGCCGGTCGGAGTGGGTGAGTCTGGCCGAGCGCGCTCACCGTCCGCTGGCCGGATTGTTCGAGCAGACCGGGGCGACCGTGCACCTCGGGGTCCTCGATGGTGACGAGATCCTGTATCTGGAGAAGCTGACGGCTCCCGGGGGCACGGTCATCCCGACCCGGGTCGGTGGCCGGATGCCGGCGACCTGCACCGCACTGGGCAAGTGCCTGCTGGCGCATGCCGCCCCGGAGCGGGTGCGGCAGTTGCTCGCCAAACCGTTGCCGGTCGCGTCGGCGCGGTCCATCGCGACGCCGCGGTTGTTGCTGCGGCAGCTGGCCAAGATCCGCGAGACCGGGCTCGCCTACGACATTGAAGAATCACATCCCGGGGTGGTTTGTGTCGCCGCACCGATCCTCGGCGACGGCCCGGTGGTGGCAGCCGTCTCGGTCAGCCGGGTCGGCACCGCGGCACCCGCCGCATCCGACCAGGTAGCAGTCCAGCGCACGGCCAACCAGATCGCGCGCTGGACGGCCGCGGCCGGATAGCCGCCCGGCACACCGAGCCGGCATGACCAGGGCGACCAGAAGACCCGCACCGGTGCGGTGGACGGACGCTCGGGCTCACCGGTCCGCAGAGGCAGCAAGTCCTTGATCAACGCGGAACTCGAGAAGCGGGACCACCGGCAGCGATGGTCCCGCTTTTCGTTGCGGACGAGCTGTTCCGGGGGCTGGTACACGGCCTTGTGGGGCATCGCGCGCCAGTGGACGCTGTGCGGGTGGCAATTGTGATCGTGGGCGCTTCGGTCGCCGGGGTACGGACCGCGCAGGCGCTGCGCGGCCAAGGGTTCGACGGCACTCTCACCGTCATCGGCGAGGAACGGCACCACCCGTACGACAAACCGCCGTTGTCCAAGGAGATGCTGGTTCCGTCGGGTGAGGGTGCCCCGGTGCCGCTGCTGTCCTCCGACGAGCTGGCGTCGTTCGATGTGCGTCTCGGGACCAGGGCGACGGGCCTCGACCCGGAGCGCAGGGTGGTGCTCGTCGAGAGCGGTGACGAGATCCCCTTCACGCGGCTGGTGATCGCGACGGGGGTGACGCCGAGGACGCTGCCTGGTGCGCCTGCCGGGGTCTACACCCTGCGCTGTGCGGAGGACGCGCAGGCGTTGCGGGCCGAGCTGAAGAACGCGAGCAGGGCCGTGGTGATCGGCGCGGGCTTCATCGGTGCCGAGTTCGCCTCCGCGGCCATCGCTCACGGCGTCCACGTCTCGATCGTGGAGGCGCAGGACACGCCGATGGCGCACATCCTGGGCGCCGAGGTGGGCGGAATGCTGGCGAAGCTGCACGAACTGAACGGCGTCGAGGTGCACGCTGGTGCGCGGTTCGACCGTTTCGAGGGCGGCGCGCGGGTGAGCGGTGTCGCACTGGCCGATGGGCGGGTCCTGCAGGCGGACCTCGTGGTGGTCGGCATCGGGGCACGACCGGCCACCGACTGGCTCGCCGGTTCCGGGTTGCCGGTCGACGACGGCGTCGTGTGCGACGAGAAGCTGCGGGTGCGGGGATTTCCTGGCATCTACGCCGCCGGGGACGTGGCCCGGTGGCCACATCCGCACTACAGCACGGATCTGCGCATCGAGCACTGGACGAACGCGGGTGAGCACGGCACCATCGTCGCCGCCGACATCCTCGGCAAGCCGGCCCCCCGGCCGCAGGTGCCCTACGTCTGGTCCGACCAGTACGGCCGGCGCATCCAGATCGTCGGCCGTCCCGCCGCCGGCCGGCCGGCCTTCGTGGACGGATCTGTCGAAGAAGAACGGTTCATGGCGGTCTACGCCGACGGCGAGTCCGTGGTCGGGGCACTCGTGGTGGACGATCCGCGCGCGATGATGAAGTGCCGCAAGGCCATCGCGGGCGGCCTCAACGTGGACGACCTCCGGGGTGGCCGATGAGTGTGGACTGGGCGGCCGTCGCCGGCTGGATGGACGAACAGGGCCTCGGCGCGGGCGAGCTGAGCGAGGTCACCCCGCTGTCCGGCGGGACGCAGAACGTCATGGTGGCTTTCCGCCGTGCCGGCCGCCGGTATGTGCTGCGCCGGGGCCCCGTGCACCTGCGCAGCCGCAGCAACGACGTGATCCGGCGCGAGATGACGATGCTGGACGCGCTCACCGGAACCGAGGTGCCGCATCCGCGGCTGATCGCGGGCTGCACCGACGAGTCGGTGCTCGGCGGCGCGGTGTTCTACCTCATGGAACCGGTCGACGGTTTCAACGCCTCGGTCGAACTTCCGCCCGCCCAGTCGGCCGATCGAGAGCTTCGGCACCGCATGGGGCTGGGCATGATCGACGCGCTGGTCACCCTTGGCGCGGTGGACTACGAGCAGGCCGGCCTGGCGGGCTTCGGCAAACCCGACGGGTTTCTGGAGCGGCAGGTGCCGCGCTGGCTCGCCGAGCTGGAGTCCTATTCGGACCTGGTGGGCTACGACGGTCCCGCGCTCGACGGTGTCGACGCGGTCGCCGCCTGGCTGGAGGCCAACCGGCCGCGGGACTGGCGCGCGGGAATCCTGCACGGGGACTTCCACATCGCGAACGTCATGTTCGACCCGGTCGAGCCGCGCGTCGCGGCGATCGTGGACTGGGAGATGTCGACCATCGGCGACCCGCTGCTTGACCTCGGCTGGCTGCTGGCCATCTGGCCGGACGCCGACGGCTCCGACGACGTCATCGGTTCGGCGCTGGCCAGGGCGGGCGGTCTGCCGGCCGAGCGGGAACTGGTGGCGCGCTACGCCGAACGGTCCGACCGCGACCTGGCCGCGCTCAACTGGTACGTGGTGCTGGGCTGTTTCAAGCTCGGCATCGTGCTGGAAGGCACCTATGCCCGTTCCCGCGCCGGGCTGGCCCCGGTTGCGACGGGCGAGCGGCTGCACGCGACGACGATCAGGTTGTTCGAGCGCGCGAAGCGTCGCATCGCCGCGTGAATCCCGAGGAGTGAGGATGCTCGAGGACATCACGGTCGTGGAGATCGGGAGCCGGGTCTCGACGGCGTACTGCGGCAAGCTGCTCGTCGACGCAGGTGCCGTCGTCGTCAAGGTCGAAGGACCGGGCGGTGACCCCCTGCGCTCGCGTGACCCGGCGTATGCCGCGTATCTGCACGCGGGAAAGCGGTCGGTCACCGGAGACCCGCCGGTGGCCGCGGTGGTCATCTGCGACGACGAAGATGAGGACACCGTGGCGCGGGCCCGTGCCCTGCGTGCGGAGAACCCTGGTCTGGTCGTCGTTTCGATGTCGGACTACGGCCTCGACGGTCCGTACCACGGGCGCCCCGCCACCGACTTCACCTTGCAGGCCGAGGCCGGAATCGCGGTGGTGCATCCCACCGGGGACCGGCCGCCGGTGACGATGGGGATCGAGCTGGCCGAGCTGGTCGCGGGCCTGAGTGCCGCCACCGGTGCGGTGACGGCGTTGCTGAGCGCCGACGCGGGCGCGGCGGGTATCGACGTCGACGTGTCCCGGTTCGAAGCCGTGATCTCGACCCTGCAGTACCCATGGCTGTTCGCGCAGATCGAGCACCACTACCCGTACCTGATACCGCAGAGCCCCGTGCCCGGTCTGGAGAAGGCCAAGGACGGCTGGGTGTGCGTGATCGGCGTGACCGGCCCGCAGTGGATCGCGTTCAAGAAGATGGCCGCGGTGCCGGAACTCGACGATGCACGGTTCGACGCTCTCAGCGACCGGGTGGCCAACGGCACCGAGGTCACGTCCCTGGTTCGCCGGTTCACCGAACAGCACACCGTCGCCGAGCTGGTGGAGCTGGGCGCGGCCCACCGGGTGCCGATCGTGCCGGTGGGCACTCCGGACGCTCTGGCCGATCTCGTCCCGTTCGCCACGCGCGAGGTGTTCGTCCGCAACCCCTCCGGCGGATTCCTCCAGCCCCGCGGGATCTTCCGGGCCGACGGTGCGGACGGGCGGGCGCCAGGGGCGCTCCCGCAGGTCGGCGAGCACAACGGCACGCTGACGCCGGCACGGCGGGCCGCCGGGCGCGGACAGGCCGATCCGCGCCGGCCATTGCGCGGGATGCGGGTACTCGAGTTCGGGACCTTCCAGGCGGGACCGCTGGTGTCGGCCAGCCTGGCCCACCTCGGTGCGGACGTGATCAGGGTGGAGGCGGTGAACAAACCCGACCTGATCCGGTTCACCGGGGTTCCGCCCACAGTGGACCGCAGCTGGGAGCGGTCGGGCACCTACATCGGCGTGAACCTCGGCAAGCGAGCGATCTCGGCGGACCTGTCCGACCCGCGCGGCCTGGAGCTGGTGCGCAAGCTGATCGCGTGCAGCGACGTCGTCATCGACAACTTCGCCCCGCGCGTGCTCGACGAACGGGGCCTCGGCTACGAAGGCATCCGCAGGTTGCGGCCCGACGCCGTCGTGGTGCGGATGCCCGCCTGGGGTCTCACCGGCCCGTGGCGTGACCGGCCCGGGTTCACCTACACCGCCAACGCCATCTCCGGACTGAGCTGGATGACGGGCTACCCGGACGGCGAGCCGCTGCTCACCGCCACCATCCTCGACCCGGTGGCCGCCCTGTTCTCCTCGCTGATCACGGTCGCGGCGATCCGCCGTCGGGCGCAGACGGGGCAGGGCGCTTTCGTCGAAGTGCCGCTGTGCGATGCGGGCCTGCAGCTCGCGGCCCACCCCGCGATCACGGCGTCGGCGACCGGGCGGCGACCCGTCCGCCGGGGCAACCGTGGTCCGGAAGCCGCTCCCCAGGGCATCTACCGCTGCGCCGACGGGAACTGGATCGCGCTTTCGGTGACAAGCGACGCGCAATGGACGCGCTTCGCGACCATGCCCCGGGCCGGGTGGGCGAGTGACGAAAAGTTCGCCGACGATGCGGCCCGGCACACGCGGCACGACGAGCTGGATGAGCTGCTGAGCCAGTGGTGCGCCGCGAGTCCGGCGGCCGAGCTGGCGGACGCGCTGCGTTCGCTCGGCATTCCGGCGGCGGCCCTCGGCGTCGGCACCGACCTGGTTCGGCATCCGCAGCTCGTCTCCCGGGACCGGGTCTTCGAGCTGGAGCACCCGGTCGCGGGGCCGGCGCAGTACCTGGCACCGGCCATGCGGTACTCCCACGCCCCGGTCACGCCGCCCCTCCGGCCCGCGCCGTTGTTCGGCCAGCACAACCGGGAAGTCCTCGAGGAGCTGTCCTACTCCGCCGACGAGATCGAGTCCTTCATCGACGGCACGTTGATGGGCGACTCCCCGTTCGGCCTGCCGTTCCGGCGCACCGGAACGTCCGGTTCCGCTGATTAGAACGCAGGCTGGAACAGGACCGGTGGCCAGGCGATGCTGGCTCCGGGTGACAACGAGGTGAGCCTATGAACAGCACGAGCGGCACTGTCGCCGACATCGTCCGCGCATGGTCCGCCAAGACGCCGGACGCACCCTGTCTGTCGTTCGGCGAGCGCTCCTGGACCTGGCGCGAAATCGCCGAACGCAGCAGCAGGGCCGGGCACGGCCTGGTCGCGGCCGGGATCCGCCCGCAGGACCGGGTCGTCTACCTCGCCAAGAACGGGCCGGAGTACTTCGAGATCCTGTTCGGCGCGGCGATGGCGGGCGCCGTCAGCGCCGCGGTGAACTGGCGGCTGTCGCCACCGGAAATCCGGTTCGTCATCAACGACTCCCAGGCGAAGATCCTGTTCGTCGGGCACGAGTTCCTCGGTCAGGTGGACCAGATCCGCGACCAGCTCACCACCGTCGAGACGATCGTCGTGCTCGGGGGAGACTACGAGGAATGGCTGGCGCGACAGCGACCGGACGACCCTGGAGTCCCCGTCTCCGACGGCGAGACCGCCCTGCAGATGTACACCTCCGGCACGACGGGCACGCCCAAGGGCGTGATGTTCAGCGGCGCCGCCGTCCGGTCCACCTTCGCGATGGCCGAGGTCACCGGTGTCACCCCGGACGCGGTGGTGCTGGTCGCGATGCCGCTGTTTCACGCCGCCGGCGCCAGTCTCGGGATCATGGGTCTCGCCGCCGGGGCGCACTGCGTGATCGCCGCGGACGCCGCCCCGTCCGTCCTGCTGTCGCTGGTGCAGCGCTACCGGGCCACGATGACGATCCTCGTGCCGGCGGTGCTGAAGATGATCCTGACCGATCCCGGTAGCCACCGGTTCGACGTGTCCAGTCTGGACATGCTCGCCTATGCCGGCTCGCCGATCTCGCCCGAGCTGCTCCGGGCGTGCCTGGCCCGGTTCGGCTGCCGGTTCCTGCAGATCTACGGGATGACCGAGACCCTCAGCGCGACGGTGCTGCTTCCGGCCGACCATCATGACGAGGCGCATCCGGAGCGGCTGGAGTCGGCCGGCACGCCGTTGCCCGGGGTCAGCGTCCAGATCGTCGATCCGGCCACGGGTGAAACCGTGCCGGACGGCGAGGTCGGCGAGGTGTGGGTACGTGCACCCACCGCCATGCACGGGTACTGGCAGCTCGCCCAGGAGACGGTTGCCACCCTCACCGCCGACGGGTTCGTGCGCACCGGTGACGGCGGGTATCTGCGGGACGGATACCTGTACCTGCGCGACCGGATCAAGGACATGATCGTGACGGGCGGGGAGAACGTGTATCCGGCCGAGGTCGAGCGGGTGCTGCTGGAACATCCTGGCGTCGCGGACGCCGCGGTGATCGGGGTTCCCTCCGAGAAATGGGGCGAGACGGTGAAAGCCGTCGTCGTTCCCACGGAGCCACGCCCGGACGAAGCGACGCTCGTCGCCTACGCCAGGGAACGTCTTGCCCGCTTCAAGTGCCCGACCTCGGTGGAATTCGTCGGCGAACTGCCGAGAAACCCGTCCGGAAAGATCCTCAAGCGCGTGCTGCGCGAGCCGTACTGGCAGGGTTTCGAGCGACGGATCGGCTGAAACGAAAGGGGTTTCGATGGAGCAGGGATTTCCACGGATCGAACCGGAGGTCGTCCAGGTGGGGGCCGGAGTCACGGCCACGGAGATCACGCTGGGCGGGGTACCGCGTGGCGCGATCATCGTGCTGTGCGACGCGGGCAGGCTGAGCGACGCGGCCGAACCGATGAACGGGCTCGCCGAGCACGGGTACGAGAGCGTGGCGGCCGAGGTCTCCGGCGGGGCGGGTGACGTGGTCGGATCACTGCTGGCGCACCTTGGTGCGCGTGGTTGGGAAGCGGAGCAGGTGGGCGTCATCGGCTACGGCGCGGGCGGACGCGCGGCGCTGCTGACGGCGGCGGAGTTCACGCTCGGCGCGGCGGTGACGATCGCGCCGGACGGCCCCGTCTCGGATCCACGAGAACCATTGCGCACGCCCTGGCTCGGCCTGTTCGGTGGCGATGCCGCGGGGTTGCGGCGACTGGGGGAGACGCTGTACGAGCGTTCGCCGGTGTACACCGAGGTGGTGTGTTACCCGGCGGCCGGCAGCGGTTTCCACCGCGACTCGGCCGAGGCGCCGGTGCACGCGGCCGCGTTCGACTCATGGCAGCGGACGGTCGAATGGCTCAACCTCCGGGTGGTTCCCCGGCTCACCCCGCTCGCCCGGGCATGGCGTGCCCGGCAGCCCGCCGGTGTCGGAATTCCCTGACAGGTTCCGGCGCCCGGAACTCGGAGATGCCGGGCGCGACCCGGTTGGGCGAGGCTCGTTGTGAAAGGAAGGGGTGTGAGGCGGATGTCGGAATACGTTATCGACGATCGCGAAATGCCGCGCTTCGCGGTCAATCGGAAAGTCATGGTCGACCAGGACGTGTTCGCGCGGGAGCGCGAGCTCATCTTCGACCGGAGCTGGCTCTACATCGGCCATGAGACCGAGCTGCCCAAGCCTAATGATTTCAAGACCCGCACGGTGGCGGGTCGTCCGTTGATCTTCGCGCGGGACGCGAAGGGAAACATCCGGGTGTGGGTCAATTCCTGCCCGCATCGCGGGGCGATGCTGTGCCGCGAGCCGCAGGGCAATGCGCGATTCCTCACCTGCTTCTATCACGGCTGGAGTTTCAGCACCGCCGGCGGTCTGGTGTCGGTGCCCGGCGACGACGCCTACGGCGAGAAGTTCGAGCGGCCGAATCTGGCGGCACCGCCCAAGGTCGACTCCTACCGTGGTTTCGTGTTCGTCAGCTTCGACCCGGGCATCGTCGATCTGCCGACGTATCTGGCGGGTGCCAAGGAGTACATCGATCTGGTCGCCGACCAGTCCGAAGTGGGCATGCAGGTGCTGGAGGGCACCCACGACTACTCGGTGAAGGCCAACTGGAAACTGCTGGTGGAAAACAGCTACGACGGCTACCACGCGCTGTCCACGCATCAGCGGTACTTCGAGATGGTGGTGGCAGCACGAGGCGCGATCGACCCGGGCGCGCTCGGGCAGTCGGTCGGCATCAACCTCGGCAACGGCCACGCGGTGATCGCCGGCGGACCGACGTCCGGCGGGCTGTTCGGTCGTCCGCTCTCGGCGGACGGGGAGGCCGAGCGGACGGCGCGTTTCGCGCGGTTGCGGCAGAAGTACGGCGATGCCTGGGTGGATCGCCTGGCGGGTGCGCGTAACCTGGTGATCTTCCCGAACCTGGTGATCATCGACCTGGTGATGGGCGCGCTGGTCCGCAAGATCGAACCGGTGGCACCGGACTACCTGGAGGTCAGCGCCTGGCACATCGCCCCGCCGGAGGAGGGCGCCGAACTGCACCGCCAGCGCCTGGACAACTTCCTCACCTTCTGGGGCCCCGGCGGCCTCGCTTCTCCCGACGACGTGGAAGCACTCGAGACCTGCCAGCGTTCCTACGCCGCGGTGAAGGAACTGCCGTGGTCGGACATCTCCCGCGGAATGCACAAGCCGGTCGCGGGCGGTTCGGACGAGATGCAAATGCGCACCTGGTGGCGCCGGTGGAACGAGATCATCACCGGGGAAACCCTGCCGCCGGAGGAACACGAGCCGCTTCCCGAGTTGTACACCGGTCAGAAGTCGCCGCACACCGCGACGGTCGAGTAGGGGCCATGCCACTCTTCGCACTCGATGGCGTGGTGCCGCGGGTCCACCCGGATGCCTTCGTCGCGCCCACCGCGGTTCTGGTCGGCGACGTGGTCGTGGAAGCGGGCGCCTCGGTCTGGTACAACGCGGTGATCCGGGCGGACTACAGCCGCATCGTGGTCCGCGAGGGCGCGAACGTGCAGGACTGCTCGGTGCTGCACGGTCCGCCGAACCTCCGCACCGAGATAGGCCCGCGCGCCACCGTCGGCCACCAGTGTGTGGTGCACGGCGCGGTGATCGGAGAAGAAGCACTGATCGGCAACGGCAGTACGGTGCTGGACGGTGCCCGGATCGGTGCGCGGTGCCTGGTGGCCGCCCATTCGATGGTGCCGGCCGGTGCGGAGTTCGAGCCGGAGATGCTGGTGGCCGGGGCACCGGCCGTCGCGAAGCGGTCCATTGTGGGTACTCCCGCGCAGCAGTGGGTCGAGATCAACCCGGATGCCTACCGGGAGCTGGCGCAGCGGCACGCCGCCGAGCTCGAACTGCTCGGCTGATCGCGGAGGACCTCAAGGATGGTGAACATGGTGAACCTGGAACAAGGATGGTGAACATGGTGAACCTGGAACCGGCTCCTGAGCAGCTCGAGGTGGCCGAACTGGCGCGCGAACTCGGCGTCGAGGTGCTGGCCCCGGCGGCCCGCGAGGCCGAGGCGGCGCGGGCGGTGCCGGAGAACGTGTGGAAGACCCTGTTCGCGACCGGGCTGACGGTGCCGGTCCCCGAAGAACTGGGCGGCTCCGGGATCGGCGACACGGCAACGCTGATGATCGCGCTGGAAAACCTGGCCTACGGCGATCCGGGCATCACACTGGCGGCGTTTTCCAGCGGGGCGGCGGCACTGCTGCTGGCCCGCCACGGCGGCTCGGACCATGCCGCGCTGGTGCGCAGCCTGATCACCGAGCCGGGGACGCGAGCGGCTGTGGCGCTGTACGAGCCGCAGGGCCGGGGCGCGTCCGAGTTCGCGACCACCATCGAGGTCACCGGCGATGAGGTTCGGGTGAGGGGCCGCAAGGTCGCCGTCGCCTTCGGAGCCGAAGCCGACCCGCTGATCGTCGTGGGTGTGGAGCAGTCGGCCGGCGGGGTGCGCGCGGTGCTCGTGCCACGCACCGCGCCGGGTCTCACGGTCACGCCCCACGGTGGTTCGCTGGCCCTGGAGGCAATGGCCCCGGCCACGGTGGCGTTCGACACCGCGGTGCCGGTGTCGAACCTGTTGGATGCTTCCGGGCTGCTGAACACGATCGGCCGGATCCGGCTGGCGGTGGCGGCGATCGCGGTGGGCACCGGCCAGCGGGCGGTGGACTATGCCGCGCAGTACGCGACCGAGCGCGTTGCCTTCGGCCGCCCCATCGCGTCCTTCCAGGGCGTGTCGTTCCCGCTGGCCGAAGCGCAGATGCGGATGGCCGAATCCAGGTTGGAAATCGCCGAGAGCGCCGCACGGCTCGACGACGACGCGGCCGAGGACGTGAGCCGGGCAGTCGGATATGCCGGAGAGGTGGCGGCGGAAGCGACGCGCGCCGCGGTGCAGACGCTCGGTGGTCACGGCTTCATCGCCGAGCATCCGGTCGAGCTGTGGTACCGCTCGGCGGCCGCCCTCTCGACTCTGGACTTCGACCCGGTCTGCTCGTCCTTCCAGGCCGCGCTCTAGGAATCCGAGGAATCATGAGCCTGTCGTTCACGATGAGCAAACCTCTGCGCGACTACACCAATAGCCTGCGAGATTGGTCCGTCGCGCAGATCCGGCCCCACGCGCGCGAAGCGGATACCCGGCATTCGTTCCCGGAGAACTGGGCGGAGATCCTCGACACGTCGCCGGTTCCCCTGGGGCGCCACGACAAGGGCGGCCTGGACCCGGTTCCCGAGTTCGAAGACGGCCACTGGGTGAGCAAGCTGTCGTTCTACGAAGCGATCTCCTACGGTGATCTGTGGGGCCTGTTCGCGATCGGTGGTGGGATTGGCCACCTCGTCGTTGACGCCATGGGCAGTCCGTGGCAGGTCGAGAAGTGGTACCAGCCCGTGGTCGAAGGTGGTTCGGTGACCGGTTTCGCCCTCACCGAACCGCATTTCGGCTCGGACACCTCCCAGGTGGCGACCACGGCGACCCGGGACGGCGACGGCTGGGTGCTCAACGGCACGAAGATCTTCTGCAGCAACGGAGCCAACGCGGAGTACGTCGTCGTGTTCGCGACGGTGGACAAGTCACTCGGCGCCAAGGGGATCAACGCCTTCGTGGTGCCGAAGGGCACGCCCGGATTCGTCGTGGGTAAGGTCAACGAACACAAAATGGGCATCCGTTCCTGGAACACCTCCGAGCTGCTGTTCGACAACTGCCGCATCCCGGAGGAGAACGTCCTTGGCTGGAGCGAGGGGGAGATCAAGCCCAGGAGCAGCGGGCAGGGGGGCGCGCTTGGCGCGCTGGGCTACAACCGGCCCAACATCGCGGCGATGTCGGTCGGCGTCACCCAGGCGTCCCTGGACCTGACCACAGGACTGCTCGACGAGCAGAAGGCCGGGTTCAGCCCGCACCGCTGGTCGCTGGTGCAGAACGAGCTTACGGCGATGAACCATGTGCTGGCCCGCAGCCGGCGGGTGGCACTGAAGGCGCAGGCTCTGCTCGACGGCGGCAAGCCGGACCGCTCGGCTGCCGCGGTCGCGAAGGCGTATGCGCCGCAGAGCTGCGAACGGATCATCCGCCGCTGCATGCAGCTGCTCGGCCCGGAGGGCACCAGTGAGGAGCTGCTGCTGGAGAAGTGGTACCGCGACGTGAAGATCATGGACATTTTCGAGGGCTCGGGTCAGATCCAGCGGATCATCGTGGGCCGCGGCCTGATGGGACGCGTGGTCGGCTAGCGCCGGTGAGGAGTAGTGAAATGGTGGATGTTGAGGCGTTGCCGGTTCGGTGGCCGGTGGCGGGTGATGATGTGGTGCGGTCGGTGGAGCGTTTCCTGTACGCGGATGCGGATCTGCTGGACGAGTGGAGGTTGCACGAGTGGCTGGAGTATTTCAGCCCGGCGGGGCAGTATCTGGTTCCCGCGACCGACAAGCCGGATGGTGATCCGTCGCGGGATCTGTTCCTGGTGCAGGATGACCGGTTCTTGCTGGAGCAGCGGGTGAACTCGTTGCTGACGCGCGCGGCGCACGCCGAGTACCCGCATTCCCGCACCCGGCGGCTGGTCTCCAACGTCCGGGTGTGGGAGGCCGAGGGCGGATTGCTGGAGGTCACCGCGAACTTCGCGGTGTACCGGGTGCGTTCGGGCGTGGTGGACACCTACATCGGCCAGTACCGGCACGTGCTGGAACGCGACGAGGACCACGGATTCCGGTTCCTGATCCGCAAGGCCGTGCTCGACCTCGATGCGCTGCGCCCACACGGAAAAGTCAGCATCATCCTGTGACCAGCCGCGGACCAGCGTAGCGATCGTGCCTGGGGTGAACTCGAACATCGAGGGCACCCCGGCCACGTCGCTGCCGCTGGTTTTCGTGCTGGGCAAGCCCGAATGGAGGACAAGTCCACGATGGAACGCCGGTTCGCCTGCCTGGTGGATGAGATGGGCAAGGGGACGTCCCGGACGCTCGACGGTGACGTTCCGATCGCCCTGTTCCGTGCCGACGACGGTACTTTCCACGCCACCGCGGATTCGTGCACACACGAGCAGTGGTCGCTCGGGGAGGACAGCGACCTGGAGGGCAACGAGGTGGTCTGTCCGTTGCACATGGCGCGGTTCGACATACGCACCGGCAAGCCGTTGTGCTTCCCGGCCACCGTTGCGTTGCGGACCTATCCCGTCGAGATCGAGGACGGCAAGGTCTTCGTCCTCACCGGGATCGCGGGACGATGAACCACCGTCGAGCCACCACGAGGATGGCCCCGGAGGAGATCAGCGATTTTCTTGACCGCGGGCGGACCATGATCCTCGCGTCACACGGCAGCGATGGGAGCATCCACCTCGCACCGATGTGGTATGCGATGGTGGAGGGGCGGCCGGCGATGTGGACCTACCGGCGGACACAGAAGGCTCTCAACATCCGCGGCAATCCCTCCGTCAGCCTGCTGGTCGAGGACGGCAGGGACTACGGCAGCCTGCGCGGCGTGCAGCTCGTGGGCCGGGCCGAGATCGTCGATGACCCGGCCGAGGTCCTGCGCGTCGGCACCCTGATCCAGCAAAGGTACCTGGAGCCTGGCGCTGACGAGCTGGTCGATCTCCGGCGGCAGGCGCGGAAACGCGTGGCGCTGCTCGTGACGGTGCATCGGACGGCTTCCTGGGATCACCGGAAACTTGGCGGTACCTACTGATGTCCGGAGGCGCGCGGCTTCAGTACAGTGGTGGGGTTTCCAGCCGGGCAGTTTCGGCATGGAGCTCACGCAGCAGCGCGGGGTCGGTAGCGGCTCGACGGTAGTGCTCGAGCTCGGCTTCGAGCACCGCCGGGTCCCCGGAGTTGAACACCAGGTGCATGCTCCGGGACGCCAGCGGGGACGTGACGTCGAGAAAGACCCGTCGCCGGGTCTCGGCGTACCGGTCCAGCACGGCCTCGTCCGCCTCGCCGTGTACCACGGCCGCCAGTGCTCCGGTGAGGACGAAGGAGTCGAAGAGCCCGCCGGCGAGGCCAAGACTGCTCGTCGGGTTGGTGACGTGCGCGGCGTCGCCGGCGAGGACCACCCGGCCCACCCGGAAGCGGTCCGCCGCGCGCTCGTGCACCCGGTATGCGGACCAGCCGCAGATCGCGGGGTCGGCGCCATCGGGCAGCACCGCCTTGAACACCGACGGCATCCGTTCGGCGATCGTCGCTTCGGGCAGCGTCCGGTTCTCGGCGTAGATGTAGCGCCACAGGCCGGTCGCGTCAATTTTGGCGGCCAGCGCGGGGTACTCGGGATCGAGTTGGTAGTTCGTCTCGACGAAGCCCACTTCGGTCCAGTCGAACCGGCTGTCAACGGCGACGAAGCGGTCGGGCCAGGTCATTCCGGCGAAGCCGAGGCCGACCGACCGGCGGACGATGCTGTGCGCGCCATCGGTGCCCACCACCCACGCCGCCCGGTAGGTCCGCGGACCGTCCGGACCGTGGGCGGTCACCGTCACGCCGTGGTCGTCGGGTTCGACACCGGTGACGCGCGTACCCCACTCGACGGTGGCATGTCCGTGCCGACTCAGGTGCGGCAGGACGGCGGTGGCCAGCCGGTCACTCCTCAGATGCAGGTGGTAGGGATGCTCGATCTCGTCGGCGAGCGAGGCGAGGTCGAAGTCGATGTGCTCGCCGGTGGGCCGTACCTGGAGGCGCCAGCGATGACTGGTGAGTCCGGCGCGCAGCAGGTCATCGAGCACGCCGAGCCGCTGGAGCCCCGCCAGTGTCCCGGCGCGGTAGATCATGTCGTGGTGCCCGGGAACGCTCGCGTCGCTCGCTTCGAGCACGGTCACGCCGACCCCGGACCGTGCCAGGCCGAGTGCCGTCGTCAGGCCGACCGGGCCGGCTCCGACGATCAGGACGTTCGTGTCCGCCATGGCGTGCTCCCCGTGCTCGCGCCGTGCCCGTCGCCCGGCCCGGCCGGTGCGCTGGTGAGGGCGAGGAAATCGACTGCGTTGGTGCCGAGGATAGCCCGTGCCACGTCGTCGGCGACGAACCGTTCCGCCGCCGCGGTGCGCACGAGATCGGGTGCCGCCGTCAGCTGTCCCGGTACGAAGGGATGGTCGGTGCCCACCATGACGTGTCCGCCGCCGAAGCGGTGCACCAGCAGCCCCAGGTGCGCGGGATCGAAGACGAGCGCGTCCACCCACAGCTTGCGGACCAGTTCGTCGAACCGCGCCAGGTCACCGTTGTCGGTCAGCGACGCGCCCAACCGCAACCGCGGGTAGGCCCAGGGGAACGTGCCGCACCCGTGGGCCAGTACGACGCGCAGGTCCGGGAACTCGTCCAGCACGCCGCCGAAGACGAGCGCGGTCGCGGCGATGGCGGTGTCCGTCAGCATGCCGAGCCCGAAGTTGTAGGGCTGGCCTTCGCGCCGGACGGTGCCGGTGCCGCCGTCCATCGGGTGCACGAACAACACCGCGCCGAGCGATTGTGCCGTCTCGAAGAACGGGCGCAGCTCCGGATCGTCGAGCTCACGTCCGGCGATCACGGTGCCGATCTCGACGCCGTGCAGGCCGAGCTGGGTCCTCACGCGCGTGAGTTCGTCGATGGCCAGGCCGACATCCTGCAGTGGGACGGCGCCCAAGCCCACCAGACGGCCACCGGAGGCTGCCACGTCCCTGGCCAGGCCGTCGTTCATGGCGCTGGTGAAGTCCGCGGCCTGGCGCGGATCGGCCCAGTAGGTGAGCGTGACCGGGACGGGGGACACAACCTGGACGTCCACGCCGGCCGCATCGAGTTCGGCCAGCCGGCTGGTCAGGTCCCACAGTGGGGGCCGGACGCGCCGGAAGACGGTCTCGCCGCACATGATCCGTCCGGCTTCCGCGCCGGTGACCAGTATCGGCCACCGCACGTCCCCGGCCCGGCCGCTGACATCGGTCAGCCCGGCCGGAAACAGGTGTGCGTGGACATCGACCACCAGTTCGTGCTCAGGTATCAACGCGCCGCTCCCTCGTTCCATCGTGGACGTTACGGTGCGTGCGTGTCCGATACTCACCCGATGTTCCGGCCGCCGGAACCGCGGGTGCTTGAAACTCGTGCGTAATGTTGGTGCAATGAGAGACGCCTGCGTTGGCGGGCCTGACACATCGGAGTGGCCATGGTCGATGCCGACGCGCCGCCGTCGATCTTGTCCAAAGCTTTCGATCTGCTCCGCGCGTTCAACAGCAATGAGCGCGTGATGACGCTGACGGACCTCGCTCATGCCTCGGGGCTCCCCAAATCGACCGTGCACCGGTTGCTCGCGCGGTTGATCGAACTCGGTGCGATCGAACCCCACCGCGCCGGATACAAGATCGGGATCGAGCTGTTCCGGTTGGGGGTCACCATTCCCGCTGCAGGAATGCGGGATGTCGCCCTGCCCTACCTCGCGGCGCTCCATCGGTGGACCGGCCAGACCGTGCAACTCGCCGTGCTGCGCGGTTTCGAGGTGGTCTACCTGGAGCGGCTCGCGCTGTACAGTTCGCTGTCGGCACTGTCCGGGGTGGGCGGGCGACTGCCCGCGAACTGCACAGCTATCGGCAAGGCGATGCTCGCATACGAGAACCTGGACGACCTGGAGTCCTTTCTGCCGAGCCCGATGCCGCGGATGACGCCGTCCTCGGTGACCGACGTTGCGGCCCTGCTGGCCCAGCTGCGAGAGGTCCGGCAAGGCGCGCTGGCCCGGGAGTGCGACGAGGCGCAGCCCGGTGTCGCCTGTGTGGCGTTGCCGTTGGTCGTCAACGGTTTCGCGGTCGGCGCCATCTCGCTCGCTTACCGGGCCGGCGCCCCGCCCGACAAGAAGATCGAGACCGCCCTGCGGGACACCGCCGCGCGTATCGCACGTGATATCCAGGCCAATCTCGCCGACGGCCGCGCACACTGGTTTCCCCGGGAGATCTAGCTAGTGGGTCTGGAATAGTCCGCCGAACGCCGCGACCCAGTGCACGTGTGAGGGTCGTGCTGCCCTGCGTCAGGTGACGACAGCGGGACGATCGGGGCCACCTCACGGAGGCGCGCATGGCCGCTGCTCTCCGCTCCGGCTGAACGGCAGGGCGGCATCGTCACGGACTTCAAAGCAAGGTTTGATTGACAGATGGTCAGACCATCATCTAATCTGCGTCCCGGCTTGATGGACTGACCATTGACCGCGACTTCGAGGAGGAAGTACCGGCCGTGAATCTGTTCTCTCTTCTGCAAGCACGCGCGGCCGAACAGGGGCCCGTCCAGGTAGGGGTCATCGGTGCGGGCAAGTTCGCGTCCATGTTCCTGACCCAGGCCGTGGGCTCGGCGGGGCTGCACGTCGTAGGCGTCGCGGACGTCGACGTGTCCAAGGCGAAGGCCGCTCTCGGCCGCACCGGCTGGCCCGCCGAGCGCTACGCCGCGGGCAGTCTGGACGAGGCCGTGCGCACCGGCGGGACCGCGGTCATCGACAGCGCCGACGACCTCATCGCGTATCCCGCTGTCGAGGTCGTCCTCGAGATCACCGGAAACCCGCTGGCCGGTACCCACCACGCGGTCACCGCGATCGACAACGGCAAGCACGTGATCATGGTCAACGTCGAGGCCGACTGCATGGTCGGACCGATCCTGCAGCGCCGCGCGCAGAAGGCCGGCGTGCTCTACTCGATGGCCTACGGCGACCAGCCCGCACTGATCTGCGAGCTTGTCGACTGGTGCCGCACTGTCGGGTTCGATGTCGTCGCCGCGGGCAAGGGCACCAAGTACCTGCCCGAGTACAACTACTCCACGCCAGACACGGTCTGGGACTACTACGGGTTCACCGAGGAGCAGCTCGCCTCCGGTGACTATAACCCGAAGATGTTCAACTCCTTCCTCGACGGCACGAAGTCGGCCATCGAGATGGCGGCGGTAGCCAACGGCACCGGCCTGCTGCCGCAGGAGGAGGGTCTGCTCTTCCCGGCGGCGAGCAAGGACGACCTGCCGACCGTGTTCCGGGAGAACCGATTCCCGGGTGGCAGCCTGACCCGCCGCGGCACCGTCGAGATCGCCTCCAGCATGTATCGCGACGGCCGCGAGGTGCCCGACAACCTGCGCTGGGGCGTATACGTCAGCTTCGAGGCCGTCACCGACTACGCCGTGCAGTGCTTCGCCGAGTACGGCGTGCACACCGACGAGACCGGGCGCTACGGCTCCCTCTACCGGCCCTACCACATGATCGGCCTGGAACTGGGTGTCTCGATCGCGTCCGTGGTCCTGCGCGGCGAGGCCACCGGTTCGCCCACCGGCTTCCGCGGCGACGTCGTCACCACCGCGAAGAAGGACCTCAAGGCGGGCGAGACCCTCGACGGCGAGGGTGGCTACACCGTCTTCGGCAAGCTCGCGCCCGCCGCGCTGTCGCTCAAGGACCACGCACTCCCGCTCGGTCTCGCCCACGGCGCGAAGCTGATCCGCGACGTGCCCCAGGACCGGACGGTTACCTGGGACGACGTCACGGTCGACGACTCGGCCCTGGCCGTGCGGATCCGCCGCGAACTCGAAGCCGAGTTCCGCGACCAGATGACCGTGGTCTGACAGCGGTCCATCAGACCGGCCGACCATGGTGCCTACGATGAGTGGGAATGTCTTCGACGGTGGAGACCGCCTGCGAACCGAGGAGTTGACCCGTGGCGGTACGAAACGATGCGTGGCGGCCTGTTCAGCGCATGCGCACCTACGAACAGGTGATGGCCCAGATCGAGGAGCGCATCCTCAGCGGCGAGCTCAAGGCGGGCGACCACCTGCCCAGCGAGCGCGACCTGTCGGCGCTGCTCGGTGTCTCCCGGCCATCGCTGCGGGAGTCGCTGCGGGTGCTCGAGGCGCTCGGGGTGGTGGAGATCCGGCGCGGTGGCGTGGACGGCGGGGCGATCCTGCTGTCCACGCCCGGCTCCGGCATGGTCAGCCTCCTCAAGCTGCAGATCGCGCTCGCCCACTTCAGCTGGAACGACGTGCTGGAGACCAGGCTGGCGCTCGAGGTCTGGGCGGTGGCGGAGGCGGCCCTCCGCTCCACCGGGAAGGATCACGCCGAACTGGCGGAGATCCTGGACCGCATGGACGATCCCGGCATCGACTCGTCGGAGTTCAACGAACTCGACGCGGCGTTCCACGTCCGTATCGCGTCCTCGACCGGCAATGCCCTCACCGCGCACTTCATGGGATCGCTGCGCACCGCGATCCACCGTCAGATGGTGCAGATGTACGCGGAGCTGGAGGACTGGCGCCGCACGGCGACCACCGTGCGGGCTGAGCACCGCGCCATCCTGCAGGCCATTGTGGACGGGTCGGCCGACCGCGCCGTCGAGCTGATGCGCGCGCACATCACGGACTTCTACCGAGACAAGTTCGACCAGCCCGGCGGAGCCGCGGATCCAGACTGAGCCGGCCCGGCCCGTAGCGGGCTGCGCGAGGCATCGCCTCGCCACCCCGATCGAGGAGGATACGGGCCAGCATGACCGTTCACATCGATGCCGCGCACGCGAAACAGGCACGAGAAGGGTCGCCGGACAAGCTCCGCACCGCCATCGGCAGCGCGGTGGGCACCACCATCGAGAACTACGACTTCCTCGCCTACGGCACCGCCGCCGCGCTGTACTTCAACGACGCGTTCTTCCAGTCCGACAGCCCCGTCGTCGGTGTCCTGCTGGGATTCCTCACGTTCGGGATCGGGTTCGCGATGCGGCCGCTGGGCGGGCTCGTCGGCGGCTACCTTGGCGACAAGATCGGCCGCAAACCGGTTCTGATCGGCGCACTGCTGGTCATGGGTGTCTCCACAACGCTCATCGGTGTGCTCCCGACCTACGACCAGGTCGGACTGCTGGCGCCGCTGGCGCTCTCGCTCGTGCGGATCGTGCAGGGGCTCGCGTTCGGGGCCGAATGGGGCGGGGCGATCCTGATGTCATTCGAGCACGCGCCGTGGAAGCAGCGCGGCCGCTACAGCGCGATCCCGCAGGCCGGGGTGCCGGTCGGCGTGCTGCTGGCCAACCTGGTGTTCCTGTGGTCCAACACCTTCGACAGCGACTGGGCCTGGCGGATCCCGTTCCTGATGAGCGCCGTCCTCGTCATCGCCGGCATGATCATTCGCGCGAAGGTCTCCGAGTCGCCGGAGTTCGCTGAGACCCGCGACAAGGGCGAGGTCCTGAAGAACCCGCTCAAGGAGGTCCTGCGCAACGACTGGGGCACGATCCTGCGCGTCATCGCCCTGCGGATGGCCGAGTCCGGCGGCTTCTACGTCATCGTCACCTACATGCTGTCGTACCTGACCAGCGGCGACGACCCGATCACCACCAAGCAGGTCGCGCTCACCGGCCTGGTCGTCGCGGCCGCGCTGGGCGGGTTTACCACGATCGCGTTCGGCGCGCTCACCGACCGGTTCGGCCGCCGCGCGGTGTACCTGGTGGGCACCGCGCTGCTGATGCTGTTCGCGTTTCCGATGTTCCTGCTGGTCAACACCGGCGCCACGGTGCTGGTCGTGACCGTCTACATCATCGCCATGTCGCTGATCCACGACGCGCTGGCCGGAGCACAGGGCGCCTGGTTCTCGGAGCTGTTCGACACCCGGACCCGGTCCTCGGGTGCTTCGATCGGCTACCAGTTCTCCGCGGCGCTGTCCGGTTTCATCCCGATGATCGCGACAGCCATCGCCGCCGTCCTCGGCTGGCACGGGGTGGCGCTGGTCTACCTCGGCTGTGGCGTGATCGGGTTCGTCGGCGCACTGCTCACCCGCGAGACCTGGACCAGCCGGGAACGCGCCGGAACCGAGGCCGTAGCCGCGAAAACGACCGTCCACTGACGACAGACGGAGACACCATCGTGAAGACGATCGTCCTCGACGACGACCCCACCGGGACCCAGTCCGCGACCGGGGTGCGGGTGCTGCTCGAACACGACACCGAGCTGATCACCGACGCACTGCGTGACACCGGCAGCGTCTACGTCCAGACCAACAGCCGCGCGCTGCACGAGGCCGACGCGGTCGCTCTGGTGCGCCGCATCCGGCGCGAAGGAGAGGAGGCCGCCGCGCGCCTGGGCGTCGAAGTCCGGTTCGTGCTGCGGGGGGACTCCACGCTGCGCGGCCACGTCTTCGCCGAGACCGAGCAGTTCCTCGACGGTGACGCCGTCATGCTGTTCGTGCCCGCCTTTCCCGACGGGGGCCGCACCACCCGCGGCGGTATGCACTACGTGAAGGTGGACGGCACCGACGTGCCGGCGCACGAGAGCGAGTACGCCCGCGACCCTGTTTTCCCGTTTGCCAGCGGGATTCTGGCCGAGTACGTCGCGGAGAAGTCGCAGCGCACCGCGGTTCCCGTCGGCCTGGACGACGTCCGCGCCGGCCGCCTGGCCGAGGTGCTGCGCACTGCGCCCGCAGGCAGTGTCGTGCTGCCCGACGCCGTCGTCACCGCCGACATCGAGGCCATCGCCGCGGCGGCGAACGCCGTGGACCGCACCGTGGTCGTCCGGTCCGGCGCGCCGCTGGCGGCGGCACTGGCCGGTGTGTCCAGTCCGAGGCTGCTCGACCGTCCGCTGCTGACCGAGCCGGCCCCGGTGTTGCTCGTCTGCGGCTCGCACACCGCCGGGGCCACCACGCAGCTCGACGAGGTCCTCCGTTCCCATGGGCCCGCCGAGATCGTCGGCACCACGGCGGCGCTCGACGACCCGGCCACCGAGGGTAAGACCACCGCCGGGCGCGCTCGCGCCCGGCTCGCCGCAGACGGGCTCGCGATCGTGGCCAGCGAACGCACCCGGGAACAGGACCACGGCACCCTCGACCACGGCGAGAAGATTATGACCGCCCTGACGACCGCGGTCGCCGAGCTGCTGCCCGCGGTCGATGTCATCGTCGCCAAGGGCGGGATCACTTCCGCCGAGGTCGCCCGCACCGGAGCCGGTGCCCGGTCCGCGCTCGTGCTCGGGCAGGTCCTGCCCGGGGTGTCGGTGTGGCGGATGACCGCCCGCGACGGGCGCGAGATCACCTACGTCGTCGTCCCGGGCAACGTCGGCGGCCCGGACACCCTCGTGTCGGTCCTCGACGCGCTCGGCGCCCGATGAGGGCCGCGCTCGACGAGCTGGTCGCCGCGCGGCTGCGAGCTGGCGCGGCCGTGCCCGCCTTCACCTGCTACGGCGCCGACACCGCGCTCGCCGTCGTCGCCGCGGCCGAGGACCTGGACCTGCCGGTCATCCTGCTCGTGGCGCCAGCCACCGCCGCGGCGCCGACAGGACCGAAGCTGATCCGGACCCTGCGGTCGGTGGCGGACGCGGCCGCCGTGCCCGTGTGCGTGCAACTCGACCACGCCAAGGACGAGGCCGTCATCCGGTCTGCCATCGCCGCCGGCGCGGACTCGGTGCTCGCCGACGGGTCCCACCTCGCGCCGTCGGACAACGCCACGTTCGTCCGGCACGTGCGCTCTTTCGCGACGGGCGTCGTGGTGGAGGCCGAACTCGGCAGCGTCCCGGGCGCGGAGGACCGCGCCGTCGAGCTGAGCGCAGACGACGCGGGCAAGACCGACCCGGGCGAGGTCGAGTCCTTCCTGGGCTCTTCGGGTGCGCAGCTGCTGGCCTGCGGCGTGGGCAACGTCCACGGCCGCTACCAGGGCAAGCCCGCGCTCGACTGGTCGCTGCTGGCGAAGATCAGGCACCACGCCGGAAACGTTCCGCTCGTGCTGCACGGCGCGTCCGGGTTGCCCGCCGCCGACCTGCGGGCCGCGGGTGCGGCCGGTGTCGGCAAGGTCAACATCAACACCGAACTCCGCACCGCGATGCTCGCCGCGATCGAGGAGAACGTCGCCGGATTCCGGGCTGCGGGGGAAGACATGCTCTCCCTCGCCGGAACCGTCGCGGCTACCGCCACCGGCGTCGCCCGGGACCTGCTCACGACCCTCGCCGGAGGCAATCCCGTCTGACGGGCCGGGCGCGAAGACCGGAGGCGCCGGCGCGCCAGCCGAACCCGGCGGGCAGGACCAAATGCGACACTCTCACCCAAAGTTCGTCAAATGACGAGATAGTCCCTGCCAACTTTGTCACACGCCGAGTCGAACGACAAGCGGGATAGCCCCATTTTGCCCGGTTGATTCGGAGCTTATCGTCACATCCCAATCACTGTGCGCACTGACTACTGGCGAGTACGGTTGCTTAGTGTCCGCAAGTAATGCGGTGAGGGGACAGCGGCGTCCTCCCATGCGAACACTGTGATTCGACAGAAAGCTGGGTGATTGTGGTGTGTTCGGACCGTGAGACCGGGAGTCGGGTGTCCCAGCGCAAGGGGCGCCTGCGTGCGGAGTTATCCGCGTGCGACCAGCAGTTCCGTGACGCCGAACCCGTCGCGGAGGTGAGCGCGGCCGCGCGGGAGCCCGGCCTGAGGCTGGCGCAAACCGTGGCGACGATCATGGAAGGGTACGCCGATCGCCCGGCCCTGGGTGAGCGGTCGACGGAGCTGGTCGTCGACCCCGCATCGGGCCGGACTTCCCTTCGGCTCCGCGGCGGGTTCGAGACGATCAGCTACCGCGAGCTGTGGACGCGGGTGCGGGCGATCGCGGCCGAATGGCGCAACCACGACCAACGTCCGCTGGCTGCCGGGGACGTGGTCGCTCTGCTGGGATTCACCAGCGCCGACTACGCGACGCTCGACCTGGCCTGTGTGTATCTCGGTGCGGTGTCCGTGCCGTTGCAGGCAGGCGCTTCCGTGGCGCGGCTGGCGCCGATCGTGGAGGAGACCACCCCGGGCGTCCTCGCGGTCAGCATCGAACACCTGGACAAGGCCGTCGAACTGGTGCTGTCCGCCACCTGGCCGGTGCGGGTGATTGTGTTCGACTATCACCCGGAGGTCGATGACGAGCGGGAGAAGTTCGAAACGGCGCGGCAGCGCTTGAGCGGTACGACGATTGCAATCGACTCGTTGGCCGCGGTGCTCGAGCGCGGACAGGCGGCGCCGTCCGCGCCGATGTTCGTTCCCGGTGCGGACGAGGAACCACTGAGCCTGCTGATCTACACCTCGGGAAGCACCGGGGCGCCGAAGGGGGCGATGTACACCGACCGGATGGTGCGGAGGGTCTGGGCCGGCGTACTGCCCGGTGCGGCTGACCTACCTGCGATCGGCATCAACTACATGCCCATGAGCCACGTCGCCGGGCGGGCGTCGCTGTTCGGGACACTCGGCCGTGGCGGCATCAGCTACTTCACCGCCGCCAGTGACCTGTCCACCTTGTTCGAGGACATCGCGCTCGTCCGGCCGACCGAACTGCTGCTGGTGCCGCGGATCTGCGACATGTTGTTCCAGGAGTACCAGCGTGAACGCGACCGGCGTGCCACCGAGTTCGACGACGAGCCTCAGCTCGACGCGGCGGTGAAGGCGGACCTGCGTGAGCGCTACCTGGGCGGTCGCGTTCTGGAGGTCACCTGTGGCAGCGCGCCCATCTCCAGCGAGATGAAGGCGTTTCTCGAGTCGTGCCTGGACCTGCGGCTGCACGACGCGTACGGCTCGACCGAGGCCGGGCCGGTCGTGGTCGACACACACGTACAGCGGCCGCCGGTGCTCGACTACAAGCTCGTCGACGTTCCCGAACTGGGGTACTTCCGGACGGATTCGCCCCATCCCCGCGGGGAACTGTTGCTGAAGACCGAGAGCATCATCCCCGGGTACTACAAACGGCCTGAGGTTACCGCCGAGGTGTTCGACGAAGACGGCTACTACCACACCGGCGACGTGATGGCTGAGATCGGGCCGGACCAGCTCGTCTACGTCGATCGCCGCAACAACGTGCTGAAGCTGTCGCAGGGCGAGTTCGTCGCCGTGTCGCACGTGGAGGCCGTGTTCGCCACCAGTCCGCTGATCCGGCAGATCTTCGTCTACGGCAGCAGCGAACGCGCGTACGTCCTGGCGGTGATCGTGCCGACCGAGGACGTTCTCAACCATGCGGGGAGCCCCGGCGAACTGAAGCGGCGGCTGGCCGAGTCGCTGCAGAAGTCCGCGAAGGACGCCGGCCTGAACTCGTACGAGATCCCGCGGGACTTCCTGATCGAGACCGAACCCTTCAGTGTGCAGAACGGTCTGCTGTCGGAGATCCGCAAGCTGGCTCGTCCCCGGCTGAAGGAACGCTACGGCCAGCGCTTGGAGCAGCTCTACACCGAGCTGGCTGAGGGGGAGGCTGACGAACTGCGCGCCCTGCGTAACAGCGGGACCGACCGGCCGGTGATCGAGACGGTCAGCCGGGCCGCGCAAGCTCTGCTCGGATGCGCGAGTGGGGATCTCGGCCCGGATGCCCATTTCACCGAGCTCGGTGGCGACTCCCTGTCGGCCCTGTCGTTCTCCAATCTCCTGCGGGAGATCTTCGACATCGAGGTTCCGGTCGGGGTGGTGATCAGCCCGGCGAACGACCTACGGGGCATCGCGGACTACATTGAGGCAGAACGCGCATCCGGGACGAAACGGCCGTCACCGGCCGGCGTGCACGGCCCGAACGCCACCGAGGTAAATGCCAGTGACCTGCGGCTGGACAAGTTCCTGGACACCGCCACTCTCGCCGCGGCCAGGACGCTGCCGCGCCCAGGTGAGCGGTCCCCGCGCACGGTGCTGCTGACCGGCGCGAACGGATACCTCGGCCGCTTCCTGTGCCTGGAATGGCTCGAACGGCTCGCCGGGAACGGCGGCACGCTGATCTGCATCGTGCGCGGCAGTGACGCGACCGCGGCCCGCCAACGACTCGATGCCGCCTTCGACAGCGGGGACGCGGAACTGACACGGCACTACCGTGAACTGGCCGCCGAACACCTGGAGGTGCTCGCCGGCGACATCGGCGAGGCGAACCTCGGCCTGGACGGACCGACCTGGGACCGGCTGGCCACGGACGTCGACCTGATCGTGCACCCGGCCGCGCTGGTCAACCACGTCTTGCCGTACCAGCAGTTGTTCGGTCCCAACGTCGTCGGTACCGCAGAGCTGATCCGGATGGCGATCACTCGCCGGATCAAGCCGGTGACCTACCTCTCGACCGTCGGGGTGGCCGCCCAGCTGGACCCGTCCGCACTGGACGAGGACACTGACGTCCGTGTGCTCAGTCCCACTCGTCGGCTCGACGACTCCTACGCCAGCGGCTACGGGACGAGCAAATGGGCCGGGGAAGTGCTGCTCAGGGAAGCCCACGCCGCGTGCGGTTTGCCGGTCACCGTCTTCCGTTCGGACATGATCCTCGCCCACAGCCGCTACACCGGGCAGCTGAACGTGCCGGACATGTTCACCCGCCTGCTGCTGAGCGTTGTCGCGACCGGGATCGCGCCGCATTCCTTCTACCGCACCGACAGCCGGGGAAATCGGCAACGGGCACACTACGACGGGCTGCCGGTGGACTTCACCGCCGAAGCCATCGCCACACTCGGCGCGCAGAACACCGACGGGTACCGGACCTTCAACGCGGTCAACCCGCACGACGACGGTGTCTCCCTCGACGTGTTCGTGGACTGGCTCATCGAAGCCGGATACCCGATCCAGCGCATCGACGACTACCAGGACTGGTTCACCCGCTTCGAAACCGCAATCCGGGCGCTGCCGCAAACCCAACGGCAGAACTCGCTCCTGCCGTTGCTGCATTCCGTTCGGCAGCCCGACGAGCCGGTCGCCGGCTCGGTCATCCCGGCCGACCGGTTCCGGGACGCGGTACAGGAGGCCAAGATCGGCGCTGACAAGGACATCCCCCAGCTGTCCTCGGCGCTCATCGTGAAGTACGTGGACGATCTGCGTCAGCTTGGTTTGCTGTAGACAGTGGCGGGGCCGCTGCCGGGGAACCGGAGCCGCGGCCCCGCTCCGGGGTGAGAACCAGGGGAAACAGGTCGGCGAGCCGATCGGACAGGGCGTCGATGAAGGTGTCGTCCGCCGGGTCCACCCCGAACAGCTCCTGGCATTGGGCGCGGACGCTGAAGGCCGTGGACGCGGCGCCGAACAGGGTGTAGTAAGCGATGGCTTCTTCTGGTCCGCCCCGGATGGCGCCGGTGCCGGCGAGTCTGTGCACGAAGTCGATGTGCCGCCGGACATGTTGCTGGGCGAGCCAGCGTGACCGCTCGCTGGACTCGGCACCCTCGATCAAGCTCAACCGGAAGAATTCGGGACAGTTGGCGGCGAAATGGACGTAGACCCGCATGAGGACGCGGCCGCGTTCGGCCTCGGAGACGACCCGGAGGAGATCCTGGTACTTGTCCATCTCATCGTGGAACCGGTCCATCAGCCAGGACACGACCGCGCGCCACAGCCCGTCCTTGCTGCCGAAGTGGTAGGCGGCCAGGCCGCGGGTGACGCCGGCGCGACGTTCGATGTCGCGCATCGAGGCACCGTCGTAGCCGACGCTGGAGAACATCGCGACGGCGGTGGCGAGGATGCGCTCGCGGGCCGGCTGTGGCGGGGCGGCTTCCGAGCCGCCGCCGACTTCTGGCTCGTCCATCGCGTGCTAGGTTATCACTGGCCTAGCCACGCCGAGGTGTAGCGGTGTGCAGTCCAGGGGGTAGTGGCGTCGGTGTGCCGCCGGAGTCGACGTGTAAGACGACGCTGCGGCCTTCGAGGCACAGCACACCGGCCCTGCTAGGCGTAGGTGATGGAGGTCGTGCCGAGCCGTTCAACGGCGAGGCGGAAACGAGTTCGTCACCAAAAGACACCGCGCCGTGGTAGGTGGCTTCGACACGCCTGCGCGGGAAGTTGTCCGCCCGCCTGATCCCCAGTGTGCGGTAGAGCGCATATTCCGCCTGTTCGGCCCCGGAATGCGGCGCTGCGACGGATGTTTGCCCAGTGCGCACTTATCCGCCTCACACGGCTCGTCAGTGGACACTCCCGCCATATCGTTGGCGCAGCGCGACCTGTCGACCGCTGTCATGGGCAGCGCCGTGACGACCTCGATCCGGTCGGCAGCCACCGTTTCGCGACGCGGGAGTACAAGAACGAGCGCAGATCTTCGGGACTGGCCAGCGCTCCCGAGCGGTCGCGACTACGGCGACGGGACGTTCGGCCCACGTGCCGTCGGTACTCCGATGACCGCGGCCTCGGCGCCTACGGGATGGGCGAGGAGCGCACTTTCGAGGTCCGACCCAGCCCGTCGTTCCATTGGCGGACACCGGCCCCGGCGTACTCAGGAGCGACCCACGGGCCGCGGGCCTCGAGTTCGCCGAGGCTCTCCCCGGCCCACGGCACGAGCTCGCACGCGTCCCGAGCCCGGATCTCCACCAGGGCATCGGCCTGCCCTGCTTGGCGCGCTGTTCCGGAGTGGGGCGAGGTCCCACTCTGGTTGGGAGATCGCCCTCATTATCAGTTTCGTCAGGCCCCAGGTGCGCACCAGCGGCACGCCTTGCTGCTCGCGGTAGGGAAAGCGGTCGCCCCACCGGAGAGCACCGCGCGTAAGCTCGACACGTCGAAACGGCCGGGGTCGTCCTCGAGGACCTGTAGTACGCCGCCCAGATCGTCGGTACTTCGCCGGTGAGCGTGGCGCGTTCGCCTTCGATGTCTTGGAGCAGGCTGAGTGGCCGAGCAGTGGTTCCGGCAGGACGGTTTCGCACCGAGCAACGCGCACGTACAGCGCCAGCTCCAGGCCAGTGCGTGGTACATCGGCACCACCGGCAGCACCCCGTCCGCGACGCCAGAGACAGCCTGCCGCGCAGCGAACTGGACAAGGCGTGCAGCACGACCGCGCGGTGGGAGACCACGACGACGCCCTTCAGCGTCCGGTCGTGCCGCTGCTGTAGGTGACCAGTGCGGGTCGCCTGCTCATCGAGCTCGGGGGCTTCCAGTCCGGATCACCGGTCGCGAGCAAGTCTTCGTAGTTCTCGTCGATCACCAAGACGTGCTTGCGGCGGACGTGTTGTGCTGCCCGCCGCCACTGACCCTCCTTGACGACAACGCCACACGCTGGGGCTGGGTCAGCGCGCCCACCCCGATCGATGCCGGTGATCGCACGTCACCAGACGGCACCCAGGTACGGATCGCCTTCGGAGGCCCTGACCACGAGCTCGCGAGCTTCCGCCGCAGCGACATCGCCGCCGACGCCTGGCGCGTCGCGACGATGTCGGCCCAGTCTCGTGCGCTCCGCGGCTGAGCTCCACGTCCACCGCAACACCGTGCTTCACCGGCTGAACTGCGCCGAGGAACGGCTGGGCCGTCCGGTTGGCGACTACACGCTCGGAACGCCCGCCGCCCTTCAGCTCGCCGCCGCGTCACGCGAACGGGCCGTCCGCGGGAGGGCGCCAGCGGCCGGCGATCACGCGGCGCGGGTAGTCCTGATGTCTGTGGCGCACCGTCCGGCGATGCTGCAGCCGGCTGGCGCCACTGGCCGGACCTCACAAATGCCCCAGGCCGGGTACATCTGTTGGGCCGGCGTTCCGGTGCCCGGAACCAACAGATGCTCATGCCGATCGCAGGCGCCAAGGTTGGGCTGACGAATCAGGGGCGCGAGGTCCGGAAGGCGTGCGGAATCGCCGACGCGCTCCGTCTCCACGGAAAGGCCGGCATCGTCGAATGAACAGACTTGAGGGCAAGGTGGCCATCGTGACGGGCGCGAGCCCGAACATCGGTGGTGCCATTGCGCGCGGCTTCGCCGCGGAGGGCGCGAAGGTGGTGTGCACCGACCTGTCGGGCGACGTGGCGTCGGTGTGCGCGGAGAAGATCGAGGCCGACGGTGGTCAAGCGCTCGCGCTGGCGGGCGATGTGACGGATCCCCAGCACGCCGCGTCCGTGGTGGACGCTGCGCTGCGCCGCTGGGGCCGGGTGGACGTCCTGGTGAACAACGCGGTGTGGTTCAACCAGAAGGGGCTGCTGACGATGCCTCTGGAGGACTACCGGCGTCAGCTCGACATCATCCTCGGGGGAGCGTTCCTGTTTACCCGAGCGGTCGCCGAGGCGATGATCCGAACCGGGACGCGGGGCAGTGTCATCAACGTGCTGTCCACCGCCGCGTGGCAGGGACAGCCGGGCAACATCGGGTACTCCACCGGGAAGAGTGGCCTGATCAACTTCACCAGGTCGGCCGCGATGGAGCTCGCCGAGCACGGGATCCGGGTCAACGGGTTCACCCCCACCGCCACTCAGCCGGAGGACCCCGAACTCGCGCGCCGGATGAGCGAGGCTGTCGCGGCCATGCCCAGTACCTATCGTACCGATTTCCTGGGCCTCTTCCCGCTCGACCGGTTGCCCACCCCGAGTGACTACGTGCCGGCGGTGGTGTTTCTCGCCTCGGACGAGTCGACGATGATCACCGGCAGCAACATCACCGTGGATGGTGGTGCGACGGCGAAGTACTGGCCCTGGACTCCCCATCGAGCCGACTGAACGACGCCGCGCCGCCGGGCTCCGGAAGTTCTGGTGTCCGGAAAGGCTCGTTGATCGCGGGCCGGCACCGGCGACAGGATCAGAGACGGCACGTCAGAAGCCGAGCCGTGGCTTCGATCATGAGAGGGAAGTATCCGATGTCATTGACCGATGAGGGTCTTGTCGAGGTCCCGGGCATGCTCAGCCGCTGGGTACGTCTGGGCAGCGGGGCGAAGGCCCACTACATGACCGCGGGCGAGAGCGGTCCCGCCGTCGTGCTGTTGCACGGTGGGATCGCGGGGTCCTGCGGGCTGGCCGGATGGCGTTTTATGGCGCCGTTTCTCGCCGCGAACGGTTTCCGGGTGTATTGCCCGGACATGCCGGGTTTCGGGCTGTCCGACACCACGCCGGAACATCGGCCGACCGGGCTGGCCTCCCACGTGGACTTCGTCGAGGAGTTCGCGACCGCCTTGTGCCTGGACCGCTTCCACATCGCGGGCAACTCCATGGGCTGTGCGAACACGGTCAACTACGTCTGCGCCCATCCGGAACGGGTGATCAGCTTCGCGCTCATCGCGGGGCCGGTCGGGGATGTCGCGCCGACCGAAGGCATGGACAGTCGGCAGCAGGGGCAGGTTCTGTCCTTCGACGGCACGGCGGAGTCGATGCGCAAGATGATGGAAGCGATCATCTACCGCGGTGAGGCCATCAGTGATGACCTCATCGAGATGCGGACCCGTGCCGCGAACAACCAGGCGGAGTCCTACCGCGGGTTCGCGCCTTCGCTGCTGGCCTACATCGCCGGCACGTCCGCTCCTGGGGAAGCGGCCCGCCTGACGACCAAGGGCAGGATCGACCGCTGCGGTATTCCCGGTATCTATCTCTACGGGCGGCAGGATGTTCTTCTTCCGGTGGAGAACGGATACCAGATCGAGGACAGTCTTCCCGAGGTGCAATTCTTCTATCCGGACGAGTGCGGTCACCAGGGGCAGACCGACCAGCCCGACATGTTCAACCAGGTCTTCGCGGAGTTCTTCCGTGACGGCAAGGTCAGTCGTGCGACCGCGAAGTGGGCGGGGGTGTCCACCCGCCGCGCCGAGAACCCCGAACTGGTCGAGCAGGCCGGCTGAGGGCGACGTCAGCGGCCGGACGGGTGCCTGTGCCGTCCAGGTTCGGCGGCCGGGGATCGTTCGCCTTTCCCCGTGAATCGGAAGTGGACGAGGGGAGTCACCGGTGGGCTGATGGCTCGCCCGTGACCGCAGGAAGAGGCTGGCGTAGTCCGCCCGCGTCCGACGGGCGCGGGCGGACTACGCGCGCACGTCGGACAGCGAGGCCGAGACTCGCGGGATCCTCACAGCCGTGACCGCCAAACGAACCGTCCCTCGTCATCGACGGGAGACGGTTCGTTTGGCGCTGGTCACCTTCGGACGACAACACCGAGTTCGCCCATCCGGCCCGGCGGTGTCACCGGGCCAGCTCTGCCAGGTGCCGTAGCGCATCGGTGGCGACCGCGCCAGGATCCTCGAGTGGCCCGAGATGTCCCAGACGGGGGTAGCCGGCCGTTCGGACCACGGGCAGTGCCGCGGCGATGAGCGGGACAGCTTGTGCGGCTGGTCCGTTCTCACGGCCCCCGACTCCGAGAATCACTGGAACGTCGATGCCGCTGATGTCTTCCACGGTGATCTTCTTGGCGGCCTCGTACACGCCCTGTTCGTGCTGGGGTGAGCATTTCAACGTCACCGTGCCGTCGTCTGTCTCCCGTAAGCCGTAGCGGGCAAACGATTCCAATGCCGCGGGTGAGAGGGTGTCGTACGGGACCCGGGCGGACAGCCGTGCGATCGCATCGGCCCGGGAGGCGAAGGCGGCTCGTCGCCGCCGGGCCTGCCGCCCCATGAGCTCGCCCGATTCGTCGGCACTGGTGGCGTGGGGCAGCACGGCCGGCTCGTAGGCGTATACCGCCGAGAAGGATTCCGGCGCGAGCGCGGCGGCACGCAGGCTCGCACCGCCGCCAAGAGAGTGCCCGAACAGGATTGCCGGCCCGCTGTCCAGGCCGCGCTTGACCGTCAGGACGTCCTCGGCCGTTCCCTCCCACGCGAAGTCGTCGCCGGGGGGCAGTGCGGTGTCGCCATGCCCTCGAAGGTCGACGGCCCAGACTCGAAACCGTTTCGACAACGTGGCGGCGACCGGCGCGTAGGCGCCCCCGCAGAAGCCCGCCGCGTGCGCGATGATCAACAGGTCACCCGCGCCGCCGAAATCGTGGGCGCACACCCGAGCCCCGGCCGGTCCGCGGAACCACATCGAGCGAACGGGTTGCGGGAGGCCGCCGGCGGGGGACGCTGTGATCGCTTGTTCGGACATGGATGCCTTTCCGGCGCGAGGTTTTCCGGAGGTCAGTTGACTCGCCGTGCGGTGTTCTGCCAGTACGGAGCTCGCAGTGCCTTTTTGTCGACCTTCCCAACCGTGGTCATCGGCAGCGCGTCGACGACATCAATGCTCTTCGGTGCCTGGTGCGATCCCTTCCTTTCCTTGACGAGCGTGATTAGCTGGCCGACGTCGACGATCTGGCCCGGGCGGGGCACGACGAAGGCCTTCACCGCCTCGCCCCACCGGTCGTCCGGGACCCCGACTACCGCGGCGGCAGCGACCGAGTCCGATGAGGTCAGCGCGTCTTCGACCTCCCGGGCGTAGATGTTGAACCCGCCGGAAATGATCATGTCCTTGGCACGGTCGACGATGTAGATGAAGCCTTCCTCGTCCCGGCGTCCCATGTCGCCGGTGCGGACCCAGCCGCCGCGCAGGGCGGCCGCGGTTTCCTCCGGCAGGTTCAGGTATCCCGTCATCACTGCCCGGCTGCGCATACAGATCTCCCCGATCTCACCGGGAGCGACCGGCTGGTCGTCAGCGCCCAGGATTGCCACCCGCACCCCGGCGACCGGCCGACCGCAGGAGGTGAGCACGTGCGGCGCGCCGGTGGGGTCGTGCTCGTCCCTGCTCAGGGTGGTACCCATGCCGACGGTTTCGGTCTGGCCGTAGATCTGCTGGAACACCGGGCCGATACGTTGCTGCGCTTCCGCCAGCCGGCTCGGTGACATCGGTGAGGCGCCGTAGGTGATGCTCTCCAGCGAGGAGAGGTCGTGGTCCTCGGGTTTGGCGGCGTCGAGCAGGGCATAGATCATCGTCGGCACGGTGAAGGCGTAGTTGATCCGTTCCCGCGCCACGTCCCTCAGCCAGGCATCCGGGTCGAAGCTCCGGTGCAGGACGACGGTGCCGCCGCGCAGCAGAGTCGGCAGCACCGGCAGCACGGAGACGTGTGTGATCGGCCCGGCCGCCAGATAGCGTGGCCGTTCGGGCAAGCCCCATGAGGAGAGCAAGGACAGTGTCTGTTGCACCAGTGCCCGCTGCGGCAGCATGACGCCCTTGGGTTTGCCCGTGGTCCCTCCGGTGTACTGGATCCAGGCAACCTGCTCTTCGTCGGCACCGGTGGCCGCGAGTGCTATGACCGGATGGGTTTGGTAGAGCTGGAACAGATCCTCACCGATGTCGGCAGCGCCGAAGGTGATGACGTGCTTGACACTGGCGCACCGCCGGCTGATCTCGGCGGCGCGGTCGGCGAACGCCGGATCCACGAACAGCACGGTCGCCTCGGTGTCGTCGCACACGAACACGTGGTCCTCGGCCGATCCCATGGCCTGGAGGCCGGTGAACCGGGCGCCGAGCAGGTAGGTGGCCGCTTGCACGAGCCACGACTCGGGCTGGTTCGGCGCCAGCGCGAGCACACTCGAGCCCTTCGTGACGCCGCGCTGGGACAGGACCGACATGATACGGCCGACACGGTCCGCGGCTTCGGCGTAGGTGACCCGGCGGGCACCGTCAACGAAGGCGACACGGCTGGCATTGCGGGTCAGGGCATCCACGATCAGGTCGTTGAAAGTGACCGTGGTCAAGGAATCGGCGGTCATGTATCCCTCCGGAGCAGATGGGGGCGATATCCCCGATCGTCTGAGCGCTGGTCAGCAGCCAACCGTTGCTGGTCCGGGTTGCACTACACGATGTTCCACCCGCCGGAAAGAGAAGACCTGTTCCGGACCGCGGAACCGGTTGTGGTTCGGATCACTGTTTCCATGCAGTGTTACGGCCCAGATCGGCCTGAGCCGTAGCCACATCGACCTGACCGGGCCCGGCTTTCACCTCACTGGAGTCAACGTGATCGATCCGAACGCACCGATGGAGTCTTCATATGTCGTCGCCGGCACACGGCCGGACGCCCGTAGCGAGGTCGCCGACGATCCGCTAGCGGTCACCTTCGCCCAGCTGATCGCCCGGCAAAGCGAGGTGTTCGGCGGGCGGGAGCTCGTCGTGGACGGTTCGACGCGGATGACCTACGCGGAGTTCAACTCGCATGTGATCGATTGTGCGCGATCCTTGATGGCGATCGGGGTCGAACCGGGCGATCGGGTGGCCGTGTGGGCGCCGAACTGCCTCGATTGGCTGGTCGCGGCGATCGGGACGAGCGCGACCGGAGCGGTTCTGCTCCCCATGAACTCGCGGTTCAAGGGCGCGGAATCGGCCGACGTCATCCGGCGGACGAAGCCGCGCGTGTTGTTCACGGTGGGCGGATTCCTCGACAACGACTACCCGGCGATGCTGCGGGCCGCGGCGTCTGAAGGAGACCTGGACGGGCTGCGCATCGTGGTGCTCGACGCGGGTACCGGGTCCACAGGGGAGGACGGCGACCTTTCGCTGGACGAGTTCCTGGCTCTCGGCCGGCAGGTCAGCGTGGACGCCGCCGTACAGCGGCGCGATGCCGTCTCGGCCCACACCGTGTCCGATCTCATGCTCACGTCGGGTACCAGCGGCCGGCCCAAGGCGGTGATGACCACGCACCACCAGAACGTTCTCGGTTATACCCGCTTGGCCCAGCACATCCGCCTGCGATCCGGCGAGCGGATCAACGCCACGCTGCCGTTCTTCCACAACTTCGGGTACAAGGCGGGTTTCCTTGTCTCCGCCATGGTGGGAGGAACCTGTGTCATCGAGTCCGTGTTCGACCCGGTCCGGCTCGTGCGGCTGATCGAGGAGGAGCGCATTTCGGTGCTGATGGGCACTCCCACGCTGTTCACCAGCCTCCTCTCCAGCGAGGAACGGCACGCCGCCGAGTTGAGCTCCCTGCGGTTGTCCTTCGTCGGAGGTGCCATGGTGGCCCGCGAGTTGCTGGAGCGCCTGCGCGCGGAGCTGACCCCACAGGTCGTCACCGGGTACGGCCTGTCCGAGCTCGCGGGCGCCGTGTCGCTGACTCCACCGGAGTTCGAGCCGGATCGGATCGACTGGTCTGGCCAGCTCATTGAGGGCGTGCGGGTGCGGATCGTCGACGAGTTCGGTGAGGACGTGCCGCGCGGCCGGCCCGGTGAGATCCTCGCTCACGGTGAGTGCGTGATGCGTGGCTACCTCGACGATCCGAGGTCCGCCGCCGAAGCGGTCGACCACGACGGCTGGTTGCACACCGGCGACATCGGCATCCTCGACAAGGAAGGGTACCTGCGGATCACCGATCGCAAGAAGGACATGTTCATCGTCGGTGGATTCAACGCCTATCCGGCCGAGATCGAACGCCTGCTGCTCCTGCACCCGGCAATTGCCCAGGTAGCGGTCGTGGGCATGGCCGATGAGCGGCTCAACGAGGTCGCCGCTGCGTTCGTCGTCCCCGCGCCCGGAACCGACCTCCAACCGGAGACCGTTATCCAGTGGGCCCGCGAGAACATGGCGAACTACAAGGTCCCTCGCCGGGTCGAACTCGTCGATCAACTCCCGACCAATGCCAGCATGAAGGTGCTCAAGCACGAGCTGCGCGCTCGACTGGCTTCCACTTAACCTCGTTCATGCAGCTCTCCCGATCCCGGAATCCGGCCTTGGAACCGCAGGATCGCGAGAACGCCGCTACCGAGCGAGGTGGGCAGCAACGCCAGTCGGGCGGGGCGTGGTGGCCGCGGCGAAGCGCTTCAGCTCGGTTCGCGCCACCGCGCGCCTGTGCACCTCGTCGGGGCCGTCGGCGATGCGGACGACGCGGGTTTCCACCCACATTCGGGCGAGCGGGAAGTCCTGGCTGAGCCCGGCCGCGCCGTGTGCCTGGATCGCCCGGTCGATCACCTTCGCGGCCACAGCCGGTGCCACGACCTTGATCCCGGAGATCTGGCTCGCCGCGGCCTTGTTTCCCACGGTGTCCATGAGATGCGCCGCGTACATCGTGTACAGCCGGGCCTGGTCGATCTCCATCCGCGAGTCTGCGATCCACTCTCGGATCACGCCCTGGTCGACTAGCCTCGTGCCGAAGGCGCAGCGCTTGCTCACCCGGTCGATCATCAGTTCCAGCGCCCGCTCGGCTGCGCCGATCATGCGCATGCAATGGTGGATGCGCCCGGGTCCGAGCCGGGCCTGCGACATCGCGAACCCGGCCCCCACCTCGCCCAGGAGGTTCTCCGCCGGGACCCGCACGTTGTCAAAGGTCATTTCGACATGGCTCTCGAACGGGTTGTAGCCCATCACGATCAGATCGCGCTCGATGGTGACCCCCGGGGTGTCGCGCGGGATGAGGATCATCGTGTGCCGGGCGTGACGATCCCCGTCCGGATCGGTGATACCCATCAGGATCAACAGCTCACAGCGCTCCCGGTTCGGCCCGGAAATCCACCACTTGCGGCCATTGATCACCCACTCGTCGCCCTCGCGCACGATCGAGGTCTCGATGTTGCTCGCGTCCGAGGAGGCCACCTGCGGTTCCGTCATCGCATAAGCTGACCGGATGTCGCCGTTCATCAACGGCTTGAGCCACCGTTTTTTCTGTGCCGGGGTGCCGAACATCGACAACAGTTCCATGTTGCCCGTGTCCGGTGCCGAGCAGTTCATCGCTTCCGGCGCCAGAAACAGGCTGCGTCCGGACAACTCCGCCAGCGGGGCGTACTCGCTGTTCGTCAGCGGTTCATGCCCTTCCTCGGGGTGCGGGAGGAACAAGTTCCACAAGCCCAGTCGCCGCGCGGTGCGCTTGAGTTCCTCCAGCACCGGTGGTTGCCGCCGCTCGGGGCCGGCTTCACGCTCCTGCTCTTCGTAAACCGCTTCGGCGGGGTAGACATGCTCCTCGAGGAAGCCCGACAGGACCTTGCTCAGTTCGGTCACCTTCGCGCTCTGCTCGAACATGCCCACTCCTTGTTTAAGTCGACTGCGTTACTGGAAAATGTAACTGATTTAGAGTAGAACCTTGACGCATGAACAGTCAAACACTGGATGCGCGGTCGGCGATCATCGCGGCGGCGGAGCGGCTGTTCGCCGCGCACAGCATCGAAGGGGTGTCACTGCGCGAGATCATGCGGGCCGCGGGCAGCGGAACACCAGCGCGCTGCAATACCACTTCGGGGATCGCGACGGTCTGCTGCGCGCGCTGATGGAGAAGCACACTTCGACGGTCGGCCTTCGGCGCGCGGCGATGCTCGACCTCTTGGAGGGCCGAGGTGAGTGTTCGCTGCGCGACGCGTCCGCCGTGCTCGTTCAGCCGCTCGTCGCCAAGCTCAGCGATGAGGACGGCGGGCCGGAGTTCCTCCGCGTCGCCGCACAGCTCGCCGACCGCGCCGTTCGTCAGATCGACCCAGGTGAGCCGGCCGGGGCGCTCGTCCACGACAGGAGCAAGAGCCTCGAACGGTGGGGCCGGCTCGTCGAGCCCATGATGCCACCGGGCACCGCGGGAGCCCCGTTGCACCGGCGGTTCGCGGCGATCAGGTTCACTCACCTCGAACTCGGCAGGCGAGCACACGCCGCCGAGGCGAGCGCCCTGTTCGCCAGCCATCTCACCGATCTGGTGACCGCGCTCCTGTCGGCCGAACTTTCACCGGAAACCCAGCGGCTTCTCCGGGCCCGCGCGGGCCGGTCCACTCGGAGATCATCACGGTGAGCTTGCCGCCCAGGTGTCAGTCGCCTACTCGGATGACCATGGGCTCCTTTGGACGTAGCACCGTCACGGCCGTCGTAGGAGTCAGTGCCGGTTCGCTCCGCCGGCGATGCGGATGGCGTATTCGCCGTAGAGGTAGGCGATCTGGGTGGCGGAGAGTTCTTCGCTGGCGCGGAACCAGCGTGGTACTGCTTCGCACATTTCGATGATCGCGAAGGAGGCGATCTTGGGGTTTTCTGCGACGAGACGACCTTCTGCGGTGCCTCGCCGGAGAATGTCTTCGAGACGGCGCCGGTAGCGTTGACGGCGCTCGAGTATCTCGGTGAGGTCTTGGTCGTCTGCCCACTGGAAGTCGCGTGTGGTGACGATGGCTTCTTGGGGGTATTGGGTGAAGTAGCGCACTTGGGACTCGGCGATGCGGCGAACCTGGTCGACGACGTCGGTGCTGCTGGCGATGACGTCGGCCTGGATCTCGAGCACGGCGTCGAGAGTGGACAGGACGATTTCCCGCAGGAGTTCGGCTTTTGAGCTGATATGGCTGTAGACGCTTGTCGGGCCGATGCCGAGTGCGTCGGCGATGTCGCGCACTCCGGTCGACCGGTAGCCGCGTTCGGCGAACAGGGCCAGTGCGGCGTCGCGCACGTCGGATCGCTGGTTTTGCGGTTTGGGGCCCCTGCGCGCGCGGGTCGACGTGGTGCTGCGGGGTTTCGCCATTGCCCCAGCTTAGCATCGGCCGTGTCCGCGAACCCAGGTGAGAACGATGGTTCGTAACATCTCCTGACGCGCTTCGCGTGCGCCTGGATCGGGAGATATTGACATCGGCAGTGTTGAGCACCTAACGTCGGACGAACAGTCGTTCGGAGATTCTGGTGTGATCGGGGAGCGGCCGGGATTGCGGGTGGCCGGCTGCCGAAGGAGAAGGAGAGATAGTGGCCGAGTACGAGAAGATCCTGTTCAAGCGTGAGGGTGCGATCACCACGATCACCTTCAACCGGCCGGAGGCGCATAACGCGCTGGACAAGGAGATGTCTGACGAACTGCAGGACGCCGTGCGGCGGGTCAAGGGGGACCGTGAGTGCCGTTTTCTCGTCTTCCGGGGTGCGGGTGAGACGTTCTGCGCCGGTGATGACATCAAGGATTTCCTTACCTGGACCGATGACGACCCGTACTGGCAGGCCCGTCAGTACCAGGAGACGGCGCAGATGATCGAGGATCTCACCCCGATCACGATTGCCGCGGTGGATGGTGTGTGCACCGGTGGCGGGCTGGAGCTGACTTTGGTGTGTGATTTCGTCGTCGCCACCGATCGCAGTCGCTGGGGGATGCCGGAGATCGACTGGGACATCACTCCCGGCTGGGGCGGTGTGACGCGCCTCGCCCGGTACGCCGGCCGCCGCAAGGCCAAGGAGTGGAACCTCATCGGGCAGCTGTTCTCCGCAGAGGTGGCCGAGCGGCACGACTTGATCAACCGGGTGTGCGCGCCGGGGGAGCTGAACACCGAGGTGGACGCGTTGGTCGAGGTCATGTCTGCCAAGAACCCGGTGACCGTGCGCCGTTCCAAGTTCGTGCTGAACAAGGGCGCGGACCTGCCGCTCTCGGGTGCGATGGCGTTTGAGGTCCCGATTCAGCCGTTCGCGAACAAGCCGGGCCGGTTCGCCACCGACGGCATGGAGGACTTCGCGCAGGCGGACACCCGTGCCGCGCGACGGAAACTGTCGAAGACCTTCTGGCAGGACTGATCGTCGCTGACCGGCCGGAGCCGCCTCCCGGCCGGTCAGCGAACACCGCCTCGGGATGTCAGGGCTCGCCGTTCGTCGGCAAGGCCAAGGAGTAGTGCGAGGGGTGGTCCGTACAGCCGACCGCGCTCGGCGGCGTGCACAACGAGGACCGGATCGCGCGTGAAGCGATCGCCGGACCGGTGCCCTACGGCGATGCCGAGGAGTCGGTGGTCGTCGCGAACGACTCCGAATACGGGCTTCGCGGCACCGTCTGAACCTCGGACGCGGAAGCCTTCCCGCTCAAGTCGATCTACCTGGCCTCCTAGGAGGAGCGATGGGGCTCAATTCGTGCATTCTGCTCACCGACAGTGCGCGGCGGCACCCTGACCGGCCGGTGCTGCGCGTCGGCGACTCGGTGGTCAGCTACGGCCGGCTCGACGAGGACAGCGATCGAGCAGCGGCCGCGCTGCGGCGGCTCGGCGTCGCCCCAGGGCGCGCCGTCGCTCTGATGGTGCCTAACGGCGTCGATTTCGTCGTCGCGTACTTCGCGGCGCTGAAGGCCGGCGGAACGGTGGTGCCTCTGAACGTCCTGCTGCGGGCGACCGAACTGGAGCATTGCCTGCGTGACTCCGGGGTGCACGTCCTGATCGCAGGGCGAGCGGAAGCGGCCGAGGTCGCCCCGATCGCGAATGCGCTGGGGATCGCACATGTCTTCCTGACCGGTGACGGCACCCCGGGTACGGCTCGCGCTTTCGGTGAGTTGATCGACGGCGCGGAGCCGGCCGAACCGGCGGCCGACACCGAGCCGGGCGAGGTCGCGGTCCTGCTCTACACCTCCGGCACCACGGGCAGGGCGAAAGGCGCCCGGCTCACGCACTCCGGGATGACCTGGATCGCCACCATCCTCGCGACCCGCCTGCTGGACCTGGGCCCAAACGACGTCGTCTACGCGTCCCTGCCGTTGAGCCACATCTTCGGTCTCAACGCGGTACTCGGCGCCACGCTCTTGGCCGGTGGATGCGTGGTGATCGAGCAGCGGTTCGATCCGGACGAAGCGCTCACGCTGATGGCGCGACGTGGCGTGTCGGTCTTTCCCGGCGTCCCGACCATGGCGATGGGACTACTGGGCGCCTACGAGCGCAATCCCGTCGAGCTGCCCGCGTTGCGCGTCGCACTGCTCGGTGGCCAGTCCGTCCCGGTCGAGGTTCGGAAGTCCTTCGAGATGATCTTCGATTGTCACACCATCGAGGCCTACGGCACTTCGGAGGCGGCCTCGGCGATCGCGGCGACGCCGAAGGACGCGCCGGGTAAGGAAGCTTCGGTCGGACAACCGCTCTGGGGGGTGGACATCGTCATCGTGGACGACAACGGAAACCGTTGCCCGGCCGGCCAGGCGGGGGAGATCCTGGTGCGCAGCGTGGGAATGATGGCCGGGTACCACAACCTGCCCGGGGAGACCGCCGAGGCGCTCCGTGCCGGCTGGTTCCACACCGGAGACATCGGATATCTCGATGCCGACGGCGACTTGTTCGTGGTGGACCGCAAGAAGGACATGATCATCCGGGGTGGGTACAACGTTTACCCGCGCGAGGTCGAAGAGGTCCTCTACACGCATCCGGATGTGCTCGGAGCGGCCGTGATCGGGGTGCCGCACGAGGTGCACGGCGAAGAGATCGCTGCGGCGGTCCAGCTCCGGCCAGGCGCACCGACCACGACCGGCGACATCCGCGCCTATGCCAGAGACCGGCTCGCGGCCTACAAATACCCGCGGATCGTCGCGTTCCTGGACGATTTGCCCACCAGTTCCACCGGGAAGCTGCTCAAGCGTGCGATCGACGTCGACGAGCTGAGGAAGCTCGCGCACCAACAGGAAGAACGGTAGCCGGCAGCTCGGGACCGCGAGATCCAGCCGCGGTCCCGAGCCGAATCCGGCTGGTTGCGCATCGTCGTTGGTGCACGCCGCACGGTGACCCGTGTCGTCAGGTCATCCGCGGATCGAGGTGATCGGCACGTGGACCAGGTGTGGCCGGTCAGCCTACGGTCGAGGGCGGCACGGAGTTCGCCGGCCGTGGATACCGACTCGGCGGACACGCATAACTGTGGGCCGGCTCCCCGTGATCGATGGCGGGCATGTCGAGTCCGGGCGGGTTCGGCGTCTTCTCCCGCTCGGCGAACCATTTGAGGGTTGCGTACTCGCGGTTGTCGAGCACCATCACGGTGACCAGGACCTGGTGCATGGCAGCTGAGGTGAGGGCCTGGATCGAGTACTGCATCGACCCGTCTCCGATCGCGGCCAGCACCGGGCGTGACGGGTCGGCGAGCGCCACCCCGATGGCGGCGGGCAGCCCGACCCCGAGCCCTCGGCAGGCCGTGCAGTAGTAGCTGCCCGGGCGCGGTCCAAGGGCAGCGTTCGTGTTGCACCGCGATGTCGACGGCGACTCGTTGACCATCACCGCGTTCGCGGGCCAGACTTCGGCGACGGCCGCGAACACCTCGTCGGGCGTCAGGGTGCCCGCGTTTCGAGCTGCCGGTGGAGCAACAGGTCGCGGGGTGGACCGTCCGGTGGGTGGTGCCTCGGGCAGCCGGTCGAGCAGGGCGCGCAGCGCCAGGGCCGGGTCGGCGACGAGCGCGTCACCCATGGGCGCTGCTGCAGATTGCCTCCTCAGCCGAGGAGGCAATCTGCAGCAGCCGGGTCGCCTCGGCGAGATTCCGGCGTGGCGTGTAGGGGTAGTAGCGGAACACCGCAAGCGCAAGCCGATAGCGGAGAAGTACACGGCGGAGATCGAAGATCTCTGCGCCGAAACCGTGCTGCCCACCCTGCTCGAACCACATCCGTAGTGGCGACCTCGTTGTCGACGGCAACGCTCGCGTCCGGTGAGGACGAGTAGGGCCAGGCATCGTCCACGACGTTCCGCCCGCCGATGCCCTACCGGAATTGCTCCTTCAGACGGAACTTCATGACCTTTCCCGACGAAGTTCTGGGGAGGTTCGCCACGAGTTCGAGGCGAACCGGGAGTTTGAATCCGGCCAGCCGGTGTCGCGCGAACGCCCGGAGCTCGTCGAGGGCGAGGTCGTGTCCTGGCCGGAGCACCACGATCGCGGTCACCGCCTCGCCCCAGCGGTCATGGGGAGTTCCGATCACCGCGACCTCGGCCACCGCGGGATGGTCGTAGAGCACGGCTTCGACTTCGGCTGGGTAGACGTTCTCTCCACCGCTGATGACCATGTCCTTCGACCGGTCGACGAGGTAGACGAAGCCGTCCGGGTCCTCGTATCCGACATCACCGGAGTGGAAGAACCCGTCGGCGTCGAAGACGGCGGCGGTGGCGCCGGGATCGCGCCAGTATCCGGACATCACCTGGGGGCCCCGGATACACACCTCTCCCGGTTCACCGACCGGAACCAGGTTGCCGTCGCGGTCCTTCAGGCGAACCTCGGACAACATCATCTGCTTGTGCCCGGCAGAGCCGGGCCGGCGGGCAACCTGGTCCTGCCCGAGTACGAGCGCCAGAGGTGCGGTTTCGGTCAGGCCGTAGGCCTGCACGAACGGTACTTCGCGTTCCGCGTAGGTACGGATCAGAACTTCGGGCACCGGGGCTCCGCCACAGACGAAGAACCTGACGCTGGACAGATCGGTGGCTCCGAAAGCCGGGTCTTGGGCCATGAAGTTGAACATGGCCGGAACACCGAACATCGTTGTGACGTGGTGGTGTTCGATGGCACGCAGAGCCTGGGGCGCGTCGAAGCCCGAGAACAGCACGGCGTGCCCCGTCTTGAGCATCGTGGTCAGGGTGAGGACGTTGAGACCGCCGATGTGGAACAGCGGCGCCACGACCAGGGTGACGTCGTCGGCCGACACGTCGAGTGCGTGCAGCGCGTTGACGTGGTGCAGGAACAGGTTCTGGTGGGACAGCATCGCGCCCTTGGGCCGGCCGGTGGTCCCCGACGTGTACATGACCAGGGCGGTCTCGTCACCGGCCGGTGCGGCCAAGGCGGACAGCTCGGCCGCGCCGGCCAAGACCTCTTCATAGCTTTCCCACCCGTGGTCCGGGGGCTGATCGGTGAGCGCGACGCAGCGCCTCGGCTTGCACGAGTCCCGGATCGAGTCGATCAGGGGCAGCCGCTCGGCGTCGCTGATGATCGTGTGCGCTTCGGCGTCGGTGAGGATGTACTCCAGTTCCGGCCCGGTGAGCCGCGAGTTGAGCGGGACAAAAACCGCTCCGATGCTCGCTGCGGCGAACAGGGTCTCCAGGAAGCTCGGATGGTTCACACCCACATAGGCGATCCGGTCGCCCCGGCCCACTCCGCCAGCGCGAAGGCCTTCGGCGAGGCGTCGCACGCGTGTGCCGAGCCGGCCGAATGTCGTCGTGCGGCCCTCGAAGGTGAGTGCTGGGCGATCCGGCGTGATTTCGACGCAGCGCGCAAGCAAGGAGCCGAGATCGATGGCGATCTGATCAGGCACGACTTCCTCCTGTGGACCGTCCGGTGGACGGGTTGACCGGGACCGGCTCATTCCGGGACGGCCCGTTCGGCGATGCGGGTGAGCACTGGCCCCGCGCTCGGCAGAGTGCCGAATTCGAGGCCTCCGTCGCGGTTCAGGCGGGCTGCGACGAACAGGTCGGCGACCTCCGACGGCGCATGCCGGCGCAGCAGACTCGCCTGCAACCCGATGGCGGCTTTGCTCATCAGGCGGCGGGCGTGGGGTTCGAGTTCGTCGCTCGCGTCGTCGATGTCCTTCGCCAGTCCGTCCGCGAATGCCGTGAGATCCCGATCGCCGCTGGAGCCCGCGCGGATCTCGGCGAACAGGGCGTCCCTGGTCTCCGGGTGACGCCGGAGGGCGCGGATGAAGTCGAGTCCCATCATGGCGGGAGTACCTTCCCAGATGGAGTTGAGCGGTGCCTCGCGCAGCAGCCGGGCGATCGGTTGTTCCTCCACGTATCCCATGCCGCCATGGCATTCGAGTGCTTCCAGGGCGAAGTGGTTCGCGCGGCGGCAGTGCCAGTACTTCGCGATCGGCACTCCGATCCGCAGCAGCTGCCCGTCGTGTGCGGACTGCTGTTCGTGGTCGAGCGCGTCGGCCATGCGCATGCTCAGCAGCAGCGACGCCTCCCACTCCAGCGCCAGATCGGCCAGCACGTTGCGCATCTGCGGCTGGTCGGCGATGCGGTGGCCGAACGCGCTCCGGCGGCGCACGTGCCGGCTGGCCAGGGTCAGCGCGCGCCGCATGATCCCGACCGAGGCGAGGCTGAAGTCCATCCGGATGTAGTGCGTCATCCTGCTGATGAACTCGCGGATGCCGTGGCCCTCCTCGCCGAGGAGATAGCCGAGGGTGCCGTCGATTTCGATCTCCGACGACGCATTCGACCTGTTGCCCAGCTTGTCCTTCAGGCGCTGGATGAACACGCCGTTGTGGCTGCCGTCGGGCAGCAGCCGCGGCACCAGGAACAAGGAGACGCCGGACTTGGTCTGCGCGGTCAACAGGATCACGTCGCCCATCGGCGCCGAGCAGAAGAACTTGTGCCCGGTCAGCACGTATTCGTACGGCACGCCGGTCGGCTCGGCGCGCGTGTCGTTGGCCCGGAGATCGGATCCGCCCTGCTTCTCGGTCATCGACATCGCGACCGTGAGGCCCGTCTTCTGCGCGGCGGGCAGGTGCCGGGGGTCGTAGTGACGGGACAGGATCCCGGGCTCCCAGTCCAGGCCGACCTTCGGATTCGCACGCAGCAACGGCACGATCGAATAGGACATGACGTGCGGGCAGCCGATGCCGTTCTCGCCCTGGTTCCAGAGGTACGACAACGCTGCCCGCGCCACCTGCGCTCCGGGCCGGTCTTCTCCCCAGGCCAGGGAATGCACCTTCGACTCGTAGGCCAGGCGCATCAGCTCGTGGTAGGCCGGGTGGTACTCCACCCGGTCGATCCGGCGCCCGAACCGGTCGTGGGTGTGCAGGACCGGAGTGTGCTTACAGCTGGTTTCATAATGAGGTCGGCAGCTTGCGGTAGCAGACGAGGACGCAGGCCAGGTGCATGAGGCCAAGGTGGATGTCGGCTCGGCGTTCCCAGCGGATCCGTAGACGCTTGAACTGGT
>Ga0164243_10000821_pt1 | contig 54293 bp, 57 predicted proteins | sample OricompcompostOP_FD_108781 | JGI IMG/M metagenome (GOLD analysis project Ga0164243, IMG submission 108781) | Organic Plus compost microbial communities from Emeryville, California, USA - Original compost - Organic plus compost (OP) | ecosystem: Engineered > Solid waste > Mixed feedstock >... | reverse complement strand
TTCTACAACCCGACCCGGCGTCACTCGACCCTGGGTTACCTCAGTCCTATCGACTTCGAACGCGAAGCTGGGGTAGCCTGAATGAACTTATCTCGGTGTCCATCAAACCGGCAGCAGGCCAGAACAAGCGAAATGAAGCTGATCGACAACGCCCACCAGTGGTGGCGGCAGTGGAGCACGCGCATCCAGCTCGTCTGCGCCGCGCTCACCGGGTGGCTGTTCTTCGACCCGGGATCGATGCTGGCGGCGTGGAACATGATGCCGCTGGCAGTGCGCGAGCTGCTGCCGGATCGCTTCCTCCAGTCCATCGGAGCCGTGCTGTTCGCGCTCAATCTCGCCTCGGTGCTCGCCCGCCAGGTGAAGCAGCCCAAGCTGGAGAAGTGACATGGCCTGGTGGTCGAAATGGATCGAGAGCCTGCCGCCGAAGATAGAGCCGCAGCGGCCGGCGCCGATCGAGCCGATGGCGGAAGTTGCTGCCGAGCCATCTGTGAAGGCGAAGGGCGCGATCACTCTCGCCGCTGTTGTGGGCTCCGCGGTCGCAATTGCTTTGGGCGTGGCGATCCCGCAAGAGGAAAGCGGGCGCAAGGTGGAAGCCTCGATTGGCGATCAGGGCCAGCTCGTGGTTCGCCACATCAGCGGCAAGCAATATCTCAAGGCGTATCTTGATGTCGTAGGCGTGGCGACGGCCTGCGATGGGATCACGACCTATCGCGGGAAGCCGATCACCAAGGACATGAGCTTCACCGAAGAGCAGTGCGCAGCCATGCTCGAAGAGGAGCTGGTGAAGCATGCCCAAGGCATGATGGCTTGCACACCGGGGCTTGCCCTGTCTGCTGATCCGGCGGAGGAGAAGCGGCGCGAGGGACCTCGCTTCTCGGCGGCGTCCGTCACCTACAACATCGGGATCGGCCGATATTGCAGCTCAACGGCGCGGGTGCGCTTCAACGCTGGCGATTTTGCTGGCGGCTGCACGGCTCTGACCTGGTGGAACAAGGCCGGCGGCGTCGTGAACAAGGGGTTGGTGAACCGTCGCGCGCGCGAGGCGAAGGTCTGCCGTGAAGGCCTGGGGGCGCTGACATGACCGCCATCTCATCCTTCCTCGGCATCCGGGGCTTCATCGCCCTTGGTCTTGCCGCAATCCTCGCCTTCGTCTGCTGGCGAGCCGATGTCATCTCCGGCCAGCGCGACGATGCCCTTCAGTCCGTGGCCATGGAGAAAGCCGCCCACGCGGTAACGACTGCCTCGCTGGACCAATGCATCTCCCGATCCGAAGCCTATGTGAAGGAAGGCCAGGACCGCCAGAAAGCTGCCACGGAGGCGCTGGAGAAGCAAAAGGCGGTTTCGCAGGCACTGGACCAGCAGATCGCCCGGATACGTGCTGAGCGGGCTTCCACGGGCGATCAGGTGGAATGCGTGACGCCTCGGTCCGTGATGGAAGCGGAGGGGCTGTGATGCTGCGGGCCGGGCGTCACTCCGGCTGCCGGCGGGCTATTCCGGCTGCTCGCTGTTCGCCCACCCTGGTGCAAAGGTTCTGGACTGATGTTTCCATTCAGGAGCTACCAGAGCCAGGGGTTCATGCGCTTCCACTTTCAGCGCCGCCGCAGCATTGGGAAATTACCATGCGCCTGATTCCCTGCCTAGCCCTGATGCTCACCGCCTGTGCATCCAACGAGCCCATCGCCGTCCAGATCAAGGAAGTTCAGGTTCCCGTCCCGGTGCCTTGCGTGAAGGCGGAGCAGATACCGCCGGAGCCGGCGAAGGTGGGCGACCAGCTCACTGGCAATCCCGTGACCGATGCGATGATCCTGGCTGAATCCGCGCTGGAACTGCGCAAGTGGGGTGGGGAGCTAGAGGCCTTGGTCAGCGGGTGCGTCTAAGGGCTCTTCCCGAACGACGATCCCCCAGCTTTCCAGCTCGATCTCGGAAATCGCCTCACCCGTAAGCAGCCTCTGCATGAAGTAGCCTATGTGATCCCTGCTCCTGCCTTCCCAGGTTTGGGAGATGTCTCCGGTGATGGAGAGGCGGTATTTTCCCTTGAGCTGCATCAGGGAACATTAGGCGAACGATGGGTGATTCGCTAGGGGCTGGGCGGAGGGGCGGGTTGAAAGGCTTTCAGCGCCCGGCGTTTCTCAATCAGCACGTGCTTGACGATCAGGTGATATTCACGGCTGTCTCCATAGACGGCCCGCGCGGTGCGGAGCATTTGCGACGTCCATTGATAGACGTGGCTGCGGCAAAGGAATCTAGGCGTGTTCAAGCCTTGCCTTCTCCTTGCTCCGCGCATCGCGGCACTCTCTGTATGCATCAAGCCAGCCGCGACGGGTCCGCTGCTGTATCTGCTTCAAAGGAAGGCTCTTGCCGCGCAGGCAGACAAAGCGGCCGCTTTGGAGCCCCCAGGCGTCACCAGTGTCGATTCCAGCGAGCTTGAGGCCATCGTTCATCATGCCGGCGCGCTGCCTCGTTTCAACGACCGCATAAACCCGCCCCTCCTCGACAATGTGGCGTCCATCCTTTTTGAGGCCTCGAATGCAGTAGGCCCGATCGCCGGCCCTCCAATGATTGGTCGGCTCGATTGTGAAGATCACAGCCCCGCCTCCTCCTTCGCCTTGGTGAGCATGGCTTGCCAGACGCGTCCTGCTTGGTTGCGGATAAAGTCGTCAGGGTGATAGATCATCACGTCGTCACCAGCCCCTTCCATCCCCTCACTCGGCTCCATCAGGTGGTCGAATATGGTGGTGAGGGCGGCGGTCGCGCGTTCGCATGATTGCTGGCGGCGGTCATGGAAAGCCAGCACTCCATCTCGCGTCGGGATCGGAACGTCATCTGCCCAAGCGTCGGGATCGATCGCCCGCGCTACCGCTTCTTTCAGGTCAGACATTGGGCCTCCAGATCGCTGCGGTAAATCTGCGGTAAGATTGCTCGCGATTCACCTTTCATTCTTGCCATGTTCCGGAAATGGAACAAACGCGAATCCCTGATTTCTGCGGATTTCGGCCCACTTCCAAGCCTTCCCAAGCTTACGACGAGGGTTCGATTCCCTTCACCCGCTCCAATCTTTTCAAACACTTAGTAGTAGTTCGGGCCGAGGCTTCCAACATTTCCAATGTTGGACTTCCAACATGACCTTGATCCGGCCCGTCGCGAAGCCGCCAAAATGAGATGGCGTGCCCTCTGGATCGATACCCCGAATTTGCCGCCCTGGACTCCGTGGAGCATCGAAAGCACTCTCTTCGCTGCAGGGTTGGCCGCGAACCGCTCCACCTGCTCGGGCGTGAACCCCTCGGGCATCTCGCCCGTGCGCGCGGCCCGGGCGACGTTCTCCACCGTAAGGCGCGGCTCGGCCGGATTGCGCTGGGCGGCGATCGCGCCTATATCGGGGGCCGCCTCGGGCGTGGGGGAGCGGTCCCGCGCAATACCGGCAGAGTACCTCCGTCCTCCGCTGCCGGCGGGGCCTTTCCTCCCTTGTTCCGCCCCTTCGCCTCATAGGCGGTGATCAGCCAGGTCTGCGCCTCGCCGTCCCAATCGAGCCGCACCGATGCCCTGTGCGTCGGGCTTTCGAGCTAGATGCGGTTGGCGGTGCGCTTCATCACCTCCATGTCCGCCAGCAGCTGCGGCAGCTGGTCGATCACTTCGGGGTGGAACTTCGCCAGCTTGGCCAGGCCATAGCCGTCGCTCTTGCCGGTGCCGGGCTCGCCCCATCTGACATCGATGGGGCCCACGTCACGGTGCCACAGCGCGCCCGCCGCTTCACCGCCCTGGTCGGCCAGCAGCCGGTCGCGCGCTTCGGCCCACACCGTCTGGCGGGTCACGGCCGGCTGCGGATACCCGGATGCTTCGTCGCGAAGGCGGCGAGCCGGGAAGTCCGGCCCGCCGCGCCACGCGTTTCACAGGATCTTGGCGTATTCGTGGGCGAAGACCAGCAGGCTCACCAGCCCGAGCAGGAAGAATATGGTGAGGGCCACTTCCAGCGGTTTCAGGCGGTTGAGGTAATGGTCGTTGCAAAGCTGTTCGTAGCCTTGCCGCAGGTCTTCGTTCGAGGCGATCACCGCGCAGTCCATCGCGGAGGCTTCCTTGCGCATGTAATGCAGCAGTTGGGCCAGCTCTTCCTCGGTGAGGTCGGGATAGCGGCGGATCATCCGTTCGGCGGCCGCGCGCCTTTCGGCCCGCGCGGGGTCGGGTTCGTGCTTGTTCATCGTTTCTGCTCGCTTTGAGGAATACGGGCCGCGGCTTTCGGCGCGGCCTGCGATCGCTCAGGCGGCAGGCGGGGCTCTCGGATTGAGGGGTGCGAGGGCAGGGTCGGCCAGCGGCGGCGCGCGCGCCTGCGGGATTCCGACAGGCGCGCTTGCCCGGTCGAACCCGGCGATGGCCGGAAGCGGGGCGGAACAGGAGTCCGGCGGCGGGCCGGGCTGATCCGGCAGCGCGAGCCGCTGAGTCTCGATCCGGCTCGCGCAGCCGGTGGCCACCTCCATGGTCGTGGCGCTGAAGGCCGACCCGGAAGAGCGCTGCAAGGGCAGTTCCGTGGGCAGCACCGCATGCGTCGCCGCGACGACGATCAACAGGGCGCAGAGGCATTGCCATGCCTTCGCCGCAAGAGTGCCGGCCTTGATCACGCGGCTGCCCTAGCATGGGCGGGGCGCCCTTGTCAGGGCGGATGTCCCGGCAGGCGCCCTGTGCTAGCGTAAAGCCATGCCGTCCTTCTTCCTTGCACTGATCGCCGCCCTCCTTGCCGCCACGGGTGCGCGCGATCAGCGCATGGTCGCCGCGCTTTCCGCTTCGCTCGGGGCGAGCAGGGCCTTGCTTGCCATGTGCTGGATCGCCTCGGCGGCAACCGCCGCCCTGGCCGCTTTCGCCGGCGGGGCGCTTGCCCAGGTGCTGCCACCGGCGGGCAAGGTGATGCTGGTGGCGATCGCCTTGCTGCTTGCCGTTGCCGAGCTCGCCTGGCCGGTCCCGTGGCGCGAGCCGAGGGAGCCGACGCGCTCGCTCTTCGCCATCGCCTTCGCGATCGCCGCGCGGCAGGTGAGCGATGCGGCGCGCTTTCTTGTCGTGGCGATCGCGGCGTCCACCGGGATGCCCGCGCTGGCGGCGGTAGGTGGTGCGATGGGCGGCGCCGCGGCGCTCACGCTGGGCTGGGCGCTGGGCGCGGGGCTCGAAAGGTTTCCGTTGCGTGCAATCAGGTTGGCTGCTGCGGCCCTGCTGCTGGTGGCGGCGATCGCGACCGCATTGTCGGCGCGTGGAATCGTCTGAAACAGCCCGTTTTCGTGATCGAGTTATTCGATCACAATTAACCGATTTACCGCAGAAACCGTTCGCCTGTTGGTCCGTTCTCGTCGCAGGATTGGCAGACAGGAGGAAACCCATGCCCAGCAAAGGCGACAACGCGAAGAAGGCGCTCGTCGATTCCCTGAACGGAATATTGGCCGACCATTTCGCGCTTTATCTCAAGACGAAGAATTTCCACTGGCATGTGAAGGGCTCGCGTTTCCACGATCTCCATCTGCTGTTCGATTCGCAGGCCACGCAGATCATCGGCGTGACCGACGCGATCGCCGAGCGGGTTCGCAAGAACGGCGGCGACACGCTCACCTCGATCGGCTCCATCGCCAAGGCGACCCAGGTGGCCGACCAGGATTCCACCACGCTCGATGCCGACGCGATGGTGAAGGAACTGCGCGACGACAATGCCCGCCTCGTCGAAGCGATCCGCGCGGCGAAGAAGGCCGCCGACGATGCCGGAGACAACGCCACCGACGGGATCGCCGACGAGTGGACCGACCAGGCCGAAGAACGGGTCTGGTTCCTGAACAGCATCGCTGCCTGATCCGTCCTTCCCCCCTTTGGACGGCGCAGCGGAGGCCGCCGCGGCAAGGCCGCGGCGGCCTTTTCCCGTCTTCTTCCCCATAGGCCGGAAGCAGGGTGGCAGGCTCGACATCGGCCGGGGGATGCTGCACATTGGGCGGGATACGCTTCAAGCGCGAAAAATGGCGGAAATCCTTATCATCCCCGGCACGGACGACGCGCAGGTCGCGGCTTGGCTCCAGGGCCGGCTTGCTGCTGCGATGGCTGCCACGGAAGGGCGGGTCGCGATCATCGTTCCGGGTGGCGCCACCCCTTTTCCCATTCTTGAGAAGCTGGCCGGGGCGGAACTGGACTGGACGCGGCTTTCCGTCTGGCCGGGGGATGACCGGGCGGTGGACGAAGCTCATCCGGCCAGTAATGCCGGGCGCATCCGGGCCCTGCTGGAGCCCGTGGGGGCCGAAGTCGTGGCGCTGCGGGAAGATGCCGCGCCGCCGCCTTTCGCGCTCTCCTGGCTCGGCATGGGGGCGGACGGGCATATCGCCTCGCTCTTTCCCAATACCGATCCCCGGGCGGACGATCCGTTTCCGGTTCGCCGGCTGACTCCCGATCCGCTGCCGCCCGAAGCGCCGTTCGACCGGATCAGCCTGACCATTCCCGCCCTGCTGCGGAGCGACGAGCTGTTGTTCGTGATCCGCGGCACGGAGAAGCGCGTCGTGTTCGAGATGGCGATGCGGGGGGAAAGCGATCTGCCGGTCGCCCGGCTGCTCGCGGCCGCACGGCAGCCTGTGACATGCTTCACCTGATTTCGGCCCTGCTTCCGCCGCCGCTCCACCGCGCGGCCCTGCGCCTGGCGCATCGGGCCAGGAAGCAGTGGTGGCGCTGGAGGAAGCCGCTCGTATTGGGCGTGATGGTGATCGCGCGGAATGGCGAAGGGCAGGTGCTGCTGGTGCGCCATTCCTATGGCAGCGGGATGTGGACCCTGCCGGGCGGCGGGGTGAAACGCCGGGAGGACCCTGCACGCGCCGCAGCGCGGGAGATCGCGGAGGAACTGGCCTGCAGCGCGGAGGGGCTGGCTGCCCTCGGCGTGCATGAAGGGCTGCTCCACGGCGCGCCCGCACGGATGCACGTCTTCACCGCCCGCCTTGCAGGCATGCCCCGCCCGGACGGGCGTGAGATCGCCGAGGCGCGCTATTTCCCTCCGGATGCCCTTCCAGCCAATACCGGGCCCCGGGCGGCGGAAGCAGTGGGGATGCTGTCTCGGGCGGGATCAGAGCAGGGATAGCTGCGCCGTGTCGGGCTTGCGCTCGTCTTCCTCCCCTTCCAGCGCGGACAGGGTCAGCCCCATCAGGCGGATCGGCAGCGGGAGGGGGAGCAACTCGTCCAGCAGGGCGTGGCCCAGTTTCGCGAACTCCGCCTTGCCGGTCACGAAATGGGGGATCGAGCGGGCGCGGGTGACGATGCGGAAATCGGTGTAGCGCAGCTTCAGTGTCACCGTCCGTCCGCGCGCTTCCGCCTCCTCGATGCGGGACCAGACGATGTCGGCGATGGTGTCCAGCGTCTCGTGCAGCGCGTGGCCGGCGGAGATATCCTCCATGAAAGTCCGTTCCCCACCCAGCGACTTGCGCTTGCGGTTCGCCCGCACGGGGCGAAGATCGATCCCCCGCGCGGCGCGGTAGAGATAATCGGCGAAGCTGCCGAAATGCCGGCGCAGGAAGGCGATGTCCTTCGCTGCGAGATCCGCCCCGGTCGCGATGCCGAGCTTCGCCATCTTCTCCGCCCCGCGCGGGCCCACCCCGTGGAAGCGCCGCACCGGCAGCGTCGCGACGAAGGCCGCGCCCTGGCCCGGGCGGATGACGCACAGCCCGTCCGGCTTGTTCTGGTCGCTGGCGAGCTTGGCCAGGAACTTGTTGTAGGAGACCCCGGCGCTTGCGGTGAGCTGCGTCTCCTCGCGGATGCGGCGGCGGATCAGCTCGGCGATGCGGGTGGCGGAGCCGATCCCGCGAATGTCCTCCGTCACGTCGAGATAGGCTTCGTCGAGGCTGAGCGGCTCCACATGCGGGGTGTAGTCGCGAAAGATGGCGCGGATCTGCTGCGACACCTCACGATAGGTGTCGAAGCGCGGCTTGCGGAAGATGAGGTCGGGGCACAGCTTCTGCGCGCGGGGCGAAGGCATCGCGGAGCGGACGCCGAACTTGCGCGCCTCGTAGCTCGCAGCGGCGACCACACCGCGCCCGCTGGCCCCGCCCACTGCCACCGGCTTGCCGCGCAGGGAAGGATCGTCGCGCTGCTCCACGCTGGCGAAGAAGGCGTCCATGTCGATATGGATGATCTTTCGAAGGCCTTCCGCCTCTTCATCATCCGGTTGTGCGTCGCCTTCCATGCCGCCAGTCTAGGCCGCCGCCGGGCGCGATTGAAGCGGGTGTCGCCGGTGGAGGAAAATTGTTGGCATCGCTAACAATTTCTCGCTGGCCTTCGCAGGTGCGAGAAGGCAAGGGGGCGGCATGGCGACGCAAGTGGAACATATGGCACCCGGCATCGGCCGCCGGGAATTGGTGGTGCTGCTCGCACTGCTGATGGCGCTGCAGGCCGTCGCGATCGACGGCATGCTGCCTGCGCTCGCCCAGATTGCCGAGGAATTCCACGTTTCTGACCCGAACCGCCGGCAATTGGTGGTGGGCATGTTCCTGCTCTTCGCCGGGCTGGGCTCGCTGTTTCCCGGCGTGCTGGCGGACCGTTTCGGGCGCAAATCGCTGCTGATGCTGTCGCTGGGCCTCTATGTGATCCTGTCGCTGGCGGCGGCATTGGTGACCAGCTTCGACATGCTGATCGCGGTGCGCATCGTGCAAGGCTTCGTCAGCGCCGGGCTGATGGTGTTGCCCGGCGCGATCGTGCGCGACCAGTTCGAAGGGGACCGCATGGCGCGCGTCTTCTCGCTGATCTCGGCCGTGTTCATCACGGTGCCGGTGGTGGCACCCTCGCTGGGCCAGGCGGTGCTGCAATTCGCCGGCTGGCGCTGGATCTTCGTCGTGCTCGCCGTTCTGGGCGCGGGGATGACGGTGTGGGCCGGCCTGCGCCTGCCCGAAACGCTGCATCCCGAATTCCGCCAGAAGATCCAGCCGGGGCCACTCGCGCGCAACATGGCGATCGCGCTCAGCTCGCGGGCCTCGATCGGCTATGTCTTCGGCACCGGTCTGGTGGTGGGCACGGTGTTCGGCTACGTCAATTGCGCGCAGCAACTGGTGGGCGAGCATTTCGGCGCGGGCGAGATGTTCCCGGTGATCTTCGGAGGGACCGCGGCGACCATGGCGTTGTCCAGCATCGTCAATTCGCGGATCGTCGAACGTTTCGGCGCGCGGCGGGTGAGCCATGCCGGCCTGCTGACCTTCATCGCGATCAGCGCGCTGCAGGTGTGGGTCGCCTATAGCCCGCACAGCTCGCAGATCGAGTGGTTCCTGCCGCTGATGGCCTGCAACCTTGCGCTGCTGGGTTTCCTCGGCGCGAATTTCGGCTCGATCGCGATGCAGCCCTTCGCGGAGATCGCCGGGGCCGCCAGCTCGATCCAGAGCTTCGTGCGCATGGTGATGGCCTCGCTCATCGGCATCGCGATCGGCCAGGCCTATGACGGCACGGCACGGCCGCTGGCCCTCTCGCTGCTTTGCGCGGGGACGATCGCGCTGATGCTGGTGCTCTATAGCGAGAGGGGCAAGCTCTTCCGGCGGCTGCATCCCAGGCGGGACCCCGGGCAGGTTGCATGAGCGAACCCTTCGACCTCATCGTCATCGGCGGCGGGGTCAACGGGGCCGGGATCGCGCGCGATGCCGCGGGGCGTGGCGGCAAGGTCTTGCTGCTCGAAGCGCGAGACCTGGCAAGCGGCACCTCCTCGGCTTCGACCAAGCTGGTCCATGGCGGGTTGCGCTATCTCGAATATTACGAGTTCGCCCTGGTGCGCGAGGCGCTGACCGAGCGCGAGATATTGTGGAACATCGCGCCGCACGTCATCCGTCCGATGCGCTTCGTCCTGCCCTGGAAGCCCCATTCCCGCCCGCGCTGGATGCTGCGGCTGGGGCTGTTCCTCTACGATCATCTCGGCCGCCATACGAAGCTGCCCGGCGCGAAGGGCATCGAATTGCGGGACCATCCGGCGGGCCGGCCGCTCGATCCCGCGATCCTGCACGGCTTCGAATATTCCGACGGCTGGGTGGATGATGCCCGGCTGGTGGTGCTGAACGCGCTCGACGCGGCCGAACGCGGGGCGGATATCCGCACCCATACCCCGGCGCTCGCCGCCCGCCGCGAAGGCGAATTGTGGGCGGTGGAGACGTCGGCGGGCGTTTTCCACGGCCGGGGGCTGGTCAATGCCGGTGGCCCGGGCGCGGACGAGGTCTCGCGCCTCGCCGGGCAGGAGCCGCGCTTCGCCCTGCGCCGGGTGCGCGGATCGCATATCGTGACGCGCAAGCTGTTCGATCATCCCTACGCCTACATCTTCCAACTGCCCGACACCCGCATCTGCTTCGCCATTCCCTATGAGGGCGAGTTCACCCTGATCGGCACGACCGACCGCGACCATGACGGCTCGCTCACCCATGTCGAGGCGAGCGGAGACGAGATCGCCTATCTCTGCGAGGCGGCGAGCCTCTATTTCGCCCGCCCCGTGACCCCGGCCGATGTGGTGTGGACCTATTCCGGGGTGCGCGCCTTGGTGGATGACGGATCGGGCAGGCCCGAGGCGGCCACGCGGGGCTATCGCCTGCCGATCTCCGAAGCGGCGGAAGGCGCGCCGCTGTTGGAGGTCTATGGCGGCAAGATCACGTCCTACCGCCATCTGTCGGAAGCCGCGGTGGACCTGCTCGCCCAGCGCATCCCGGCGCTTTCCAGCCGTCCGGCCTGGACGGCGCAGTCGCCCCTGCCTGGCGGCGATTTTCCCGAGGACGGACAGCCCAGGCTGATCGCCAGCCTTTCGGCGCGTTATCCCTTCCTGTCCGATGCGGACGCGGCACGGATCGCTCGCGCCTATGGCACGCGGGCGGAGCGCTGGCTGGGCAGCGCGGCGGATTGGGGCGATCTCGGCCGCCATTTCGGCCATGGATTGAGCGAGGCCGAAATCCGCTACCTGCGGGAAGAGGAGTGGGCGACGACCGCCGAGGACGTGCTCTGGCGCCGCAGCAAGCTCGGCCTGCACATGAGCGAGGCGGAGCGTGCGGCGGTGAAGGCGTTCATCGGGGCCTGATCCGGGCCAGCGGCGTGTCCATCTGCACCTGCGCGCCGGGGCTGACTGCAAGTTCGGCCACCGTCCCGTCGAACGGCGCCGGGAGGGCATGCTCCATCTTCATCGCCTCCAGCACCATCAGCCGCTGGCCTTTCGTTACGCTGTCGCCTTCTGCCACGTCGAGCGCGATCACCTTGCCCGGCATGGGCGCGAGGATTGCGCCATCAGCGGTGGAAGAACCGGCGCGGGGCCTGGGTGGCGCGGCGCGGAACTCGCGGCTTTCCCCGCGCTCGGTGGCGAGGGCGGCCCCTTCGGGCACGAAGTGGGCAACGATGCTTCCGGGCCGGGCGCGGCTGTCTCCGATCACCGGGCGCCCGTCGGCCCACAGTGCGATCCGCTCCTGCGGCGGAGCGTTGAGGCGAAAGCCGAACAACTCGCGCAGCAGGCTCCGCTCGGGTTCGGGAGAGCCTTCTCCGGCATGAGCGCGCAATTGCACGGCGGCGGCATCGGCTGCGTGCCGGCTCGGCTCCTCCACCGGGATCAGCGCGCTGCCGCGCCGTGCGATCAGGCCCGTGTCGACCTCCCCCGCTGCGAAGCCGGGATCGGCAAGACATTCGTAGAGGAAGCCCTGGTTGGTCCGCAGCGGGCCGATGAAGCTTTCATCGAGGGCTGCCATCAGCTTCTGGCGCGCTTCCTCCCGGTTGGGCGCGTGGGCGATCAGCTTGGCGATCATCGGATCGTAGAATGGGGTGATCGCGTCGCCTTCGCCGATCCCGCTATCCTGCCGTACCAGGGGGCTGGCGATCAGATGATCGATCCGCCCGGTGCCGGGCAGGAAGCCCCTGGCCGGATCCTCGGCATAGATCCGGGCCTCGATCGCATGGCCATGGATCGCAAGCTCTTCCTGCCGCCTGGGTAAGGGTTCCCCGCTGGCCACGCGCAATTGCCATTCGACGAGGTCCACCCCGGTGATCTCCTCGGTCACCGGATGCTCCACCTGCAGGCGGGTGTTCATCTCCATGAACCAGATGCGATCCACCCTGAGGCCGTCGGATGCGTCGGCGATGAACTCCACCGTGCCTGCGCCGACATAGTCCACCGCCTTCGCCGCGCGGATGGCGGCGGCGCAGAGCGCAGCGCGCGTCTCCTCATCCATGCCGGGGGCGGGGGCTTCCTCGATCACCTTCTGATGCCGGCGCTGGAGCGAGCAATCCCGTTCGAACAGGTGGACCACATTGCCGTGGCTGTCGCCGAACACCTGCACCTCGATATGGCGGGGATCGGGAATGAGTTTCTCGATCAGCACCGCGGGATTGCCGAAGCTCGCCCGCGCCTCTCCCTGCGCGGACTGCAAGGCCGCGGCGAAATCCTCCGCCGTATCCACCTGCCGCATGCCTCTTCCGCCGCCACCGGCCACCGCCTTGATCAGCACGGGAAAGCCGATCGCCTCCGCCTCGCGCGCAAGCCTTTCGGGCGATTGGTCAGGGCCCATATAGCCGGGGGTCACGGGAACGCCCGCGGCCTCCATCAGCGCCTTGGCCGCGTCCTTCAGGCCCATCGCGCGGATGCTGGCGGGCGAAGGCCCCACCCAGACGAGGCCTGCTTCTGCCACCGCCTCGGCGAAGGCTGCGTTCTCGGACAGGAAACCATATCCGGGATGGATCGCCTCGGCCCCAGCTTGCCGGGCAACGGCGATGATCTTCCCACTCGCCAGATAGCTTTCAGCGGCGGGCGCCGGGCCGATATGCACTGCCTCATCCGCCTGCCGCACATGCAGCGCGTGCGCATCGGCATCGGAATAGACCGCCACCGTGCGGATGCCCATCGCCCGGGCGGTGCGGATGATGCGGCAAGCGATCTCGCCGCGATTGGCGATGAGCAGGGAACGGATCATGGGCGAAGGATAGGGTGGAGGAAGCGGGAAGGGAGCCCCCTTTCGTCATTCCGAACTTGTTTCAGGGTCCATTGTCCCTTGCGAACCCGGACCCGCTTCCCCGATCCGCGGCCTCCGCCATTCCGGCTCCGCGGCCGAATGTCTGGGTGGGAGGATCGCCTGGACCAGGCCTTTCGTCACGAATCCCAGCTTGGCGAGGGCAGACGTGCTCACTCGCCGGTCCCAGGCGCGCGGCCCCAGGCGCTGCACCTTGCGAGCGATCGCGCCGTAGATTTCCGCGGCGGACAGCACCGCCCAGCGCTGGCGGAAGCGCAGCCGGCGGGCACCGATCCGGGCGGAGTCCTCATGGACCTGCGCCAGTTCCGCCAGCCTGGCGGCAAGCTCTGCCAGTTGGGGACGGAAGGAAGGCTCCATGTGCCGGCCCGGCGGGATGCCCATCTCGGCCAGCCAGTCGAGCGGGAGGTAACAGCGCCCGGCCGCATCGTCCTCCGCAATGTCGCGCGCGATATTGGCGAGCTGGAAGGCGATGCCGAGATCGCAGGCACGGTCCAGCAGGTCCTCGTCATCGGGCGGGATGCCCATGACCAGCGCCATCATCACCCCGACCGCGCCCGCCACGTGATAGCAATAGCGCATCAGATCCGCCTGGTCGCGGGGGCGCCAGCCATCGGCGTCGAGCGCGAAGCCGGCGATCACGTCCTCCACCAGTGCGGCGGGGATGCGGCTCTCACCCGAGACGAGGCCGAACGAGTCGAAGGCCGGATCGGCGGTCGGCTGGCCTTCCATCGCCCGCGTGGTGAGCACGCGGATCGCCTTGATGCGGTTATGCGCCTCGTCATGGTCGCCCAGTGCCCCGCCGTGATCCTGGTCGTCCGCCAGGTCGTCGCAGCGGCGGCACCAGGCGTAGAGCAGCCAGGCGCGTTCGCGCGTGATGCGGTCGAACAGGCGGGATGCGGCGGCAAAGCTCTTTGATCCGCGCCGGATCGCGTCATGTGCGAGATTCACCAGCGCCTGGCGCTGGCGCATGCCGCCCGGCTGCGGGATCGTCTCGCGGATGAAGCCCGAGGTGACGAGCGGCCGGGGCCGCGAGGGACCCGGGCCGTGCGTCACAGGTCCGCAGCCTTCATGGCGAAGATCGACCGGTGCGGCTCATGCGCTTCCATCCGCGCGAGCAGTGCCGGAAGATCGCTCTCCGCGAGGATGATTCCCCGATGGGCCGGGCGGATGAAGCCGGTTGCGGCCATGTGGCGGTTGAAGGCCAGCAATTGTTCGAAGAAGCCGAATGCGTTGAGCAGGCCCACTGGCTTGGCGTGATAACCTAGCTGCGCCCAGCTGACCGCTTCCCACAGCTCGTCCATCGTGCCCACCCCACCGGGCAGGGTGACGAAACCGTCGGAAAGATCGGTGAAGGCGGCCTTGCGTTCGTGCATGTCGCGCACCACGCGCAGCTCGGTGCAGTCGCGATTGGCGATCTCGCGCTCGATCATCGCTTCGGGGATCACCCCGATCACCTCGCCCCCGGCGTCGAGCGCGCCGGAAGCCATCGCACCCATCAGCCCCAGCCGCCCGCCGCCATAGACCACGCCGATCCCCCGGCGGGCGAGCGTTTCGCCCACCTCGCGCGCAAGGGCTGCATAGCGCGGATCCTCGGGCGAGGCGGAGCCGCAATAGACCGCGAGCCGCCGGATCATTCGCCCCCCTCTTCTCCGGGCGGGGGGAGTGCGATCTCTTCTCCGCACAGGGCCGTGTAATAAGTCGCTTCCGCGCTGCCGGGATTGATCGGCGCGAATTCGGCGGTGGCCATGACCTTCTCGGACAGGATCTCGCCATCGCTCAGCAGGCGCACGCCGCGGATCTTGGCTTGCTTGCGCGCGCAATCCACGGCGGCGGCCGTTTCCATCGTGGTGTTGGCCAGCTGCTTGCGGAAGGTGGCCATCAGCACCATCCGGTTGCCGTCCAATCCTTCGAACAGCGTCTGCCGGTCCATCTCCACCGCAATGCCGCCGGGCAGCTCGGCCACCTTCTGCCAGTCCTGCGCGGCCACCGGCGCTGCGGCGAGCGCAACGGGCAGGACCGCGGCGGCAAGGCGGCGCAAGCTCATCGTTCGAAATCCTCCAGCATCAATTGCGCGGTGACCTTGGCGCTGCCCACCACGCCGGGAATCCCCGCCCCCGGGTGGGTTCCCGCCCCGACCAGATACAGGTTTTCTATGACATCGTCGCGATTATGCGGACGGAACCAGGCGCTCTGGGTCAGGATCGGCTCGAGGCTGAACGCGCTGCCGAGATGGGCGTTGAGGTCCAGGGCGAAATCGCGCGGGGTGTAATGGAACTTCGTCACGATCCGGTCATGGATGTCCGGGATCAGGCGGCGGGAAACTTCGGCCAGCACCCGCTTCTCCAGCATCGGGCCCACCTGTTCCCAGTCCAGCGCCAGCTTGCCCAGATGGGCCACGGGAACCAGCGCGTAGAAAGTGCTCGCCCCGGCCGGCGCCACGGAAGGGTCGGTCACGGTGGGATGGTGGAGATAGATCGCGAAATCGGCCGGCAACACGCCATGCTCGTAGATGTCGTCGAGCAAGCCCTTGTAGCGGGGGCCGAACAGGATCGTGTGGTGCGGGATGCCGGGCCAGCTGCCCTCGATCCCGAAATGGACGACGAACAGGCTGGGGGAGAAGCGCTTCTTCGCCAGCGCCCGCCCTTCGTCCCGCCCCCGTGCCGATCCGTCCAGCAGATCGCGATAGGTGTGGACGATGTCCGCATTGCTGGCCACTGCATCGAAATGCTGCTTCCAGCCGCTGCGCGTTTCCACCCCGTTCGCGCGCCGGCCCAGCGTGTGGATGCGCACCACCGGGTCGTGGAGGCGGATCGTGCCGCCCAGCCGCTCGAAATGGCGGACCATCGCTGCGACCAGCCGGTGGGTACCGCCGCGCGCCCACCACACCCCGCCATCCTTCTCCAGCTTGTGGATCAGGGCGTAGATGCTGCTCGCGGTCATCGGGTTGCCGCCCACCAGCAGGGTGTGGAAGCTGAACGCCTGGCGCAGCTTCTCAGAGCGCATGAACCGGGAGACCGTCGAATAGACGGAGCGCCAGGCCTGGTATCGCGCGAGCGCGGGGGCGGCCTTCACCATTGAGGCGAAGTGGAGGAAGGGGACATGGCCCAGCTTGAGATAGCCTTCGCGCCAGACCCCTTCCGAATAATCCAGGAAATCCTCATAGCCCAGCAAGTCCTGGGGAGAGATACGGGCGATTTCCCGCCGCAGCGCGTGCTCGTCGTTCGAATAGTCGAAATTGGTCCCGTCCGGCCAGTTCAGCCGGTAGAACGGCATCACGGGAAGCAGCTCCACATCTTCGGCCATGTCGTGGCCGGAGAGCCCCCACAGCTCGCGCAGGCAGGTGGGATCGGTGATCACGGTCGGCCCGGCGTCGAAGGTGAACCCGTCCCGCTCCCAGCAATAGGCCCGCCCGCCGGGCTTGTCGCGGGCCTCGATCACCGTGGTGGCGATGCCCGCCGATTGCAGGCGTATGGCCAGCGCGAGCCCGCCGAAGCCGCTGCCGATCACGCAGGCGCTGCGCGGGGCGTCGGCGGGGCGTTCACCGTTCATGCCGCGCGCCTTTCCGCCATGGGTGCACCGGGCCTGGCCAGCGCCCCGATGGCGCGGACGATCGGCACGGGCGGCCTGCCGCACAGGATACGCACCCGGTCCCCCAAAGTGGAGCGCCCGGCATAGAAGCGCTCGATCAGCCCTTGCGGCAGGCGATAGAACCGTTCGAAGATCCGCCAGCGCTCCTGCGGCGCGGCCGCACCGAACAGCATCGCGCCCAGCCGGCGGTAGAACTGCGTCGCGCGCCAATGGCCGCGCGCCCTGGCTTCCAGCATCGCGGCCAGCTGGCCGGCCGGCAGATCGGCATCCTCGGCGATGGCCAGCGCGGTCTCCACCGCGAAAGGCAGGGTGTAGGAGGTAAGCGGGTGAAGGAACCCGCCCCGCGCCCCGGCCCGGGCGACGCCGGCAATGCGATGCTCCGCCTGGAACGCGGAGAAATCCCCGCCGGTGACGACTGGCAGCACGCCCGCTTCCGACCCCAGCAGCTCGCCCTCCCAGCCATGCGCGGCGCAATATGCGTCGATCCGTGCGGACAGCTTGCCTCGATCCAGCGCGGGGGTGCTCGCGTAATAGGTATCCTCGACGAACAGCTCATCGCTCGACAGAGGCAGGACATAGACGAAGCGATAGGCGCCCTCCTCCACGATCCCCAGCTGAGGCACCGTCGCGTCCATGATCACCGGGCGCCGCACTCCGTGGGGCCGCGGCGTGCGCAGGTGGCGGCCCAGGAACAACTGCCATCCACCGGCGAGGTTGGGGGAGGGCGGCAGGCCGCGGCAATCGATCACCGCGCGCGCCGTGATCCGCTCACCGCCGCTGAAAGTCACCCCGCCCTCGTCGAGCGTGGCGGCCTGACGGCCAATGCGGATCGCGCCTTCGGGCAGGAGCCGACGCAGCGCCGCGTCGAATTCCCGCGAGGACAGCGAGCGATAAAGGGAGGAAAGCGTGCGGGCATGGCCGGGAAAGGCCACGTCGTAGCCGTCGTTCCACTCGGTCTTGCGGAAGGGGCGCATCAGGGTGCGCCCGGCCGGCGACAGGTCGCTTTCGAACCAGCTCCAGCGATGGTTGCCGCCGAGGCTTTCCCCGCCTTCGATCAGGCGCAGGCTGATCTCGGGGCGCCGCGAAGCAAGGGCCGCCGCGATCAGCCCGCCGGAGAGTCCTGCGCCAACAATGGCGATGTCGCAGTCGCGCCCGTTCATGACGCGCAAGGGTTTAGCGGATGAGGCGAGGGGTGCAACGCTTGCGTCATGCCGCAGGATGGCTACGACCCCCGGCATGACCAGCCTGCTGCCGCATCGCCGCGCCGCCATCGCCACCTTCGCGGTGTTCCTCGGCATCCTCGTGATCCTGCTGGCGATGGGCCGGCCGCCGATCTGCGCCTGCGGCACGGTGAAGCTGTGGCACGGCGTGGTGCAATCGGCGGAGAACAGCCAGCACATCACCGACTGGTACAGCGCGAGCCATCTGATCCACGGCCTGCTGTTCTATTTCTTCGCGCATCTGCTCTGGCGGCGCTGGCGGTTGTTCGGCGGCCTGCCCGCGCGCTGGGCCTTGCCGATTGCCGCGGCGTTCGAAGGGTTCTGGGAAGTGCTGGAGAATTCGCCGGTCATCATCGAGCGCTATCGGGAAGTGACGATCAGCTGGGGCTATGTGGGGGACAGCATCGTCAATTCCATGTCCGACATCGGCTGGATGGTGGCGGGCTTTCTGCTGGCCGCGCGCCTGCCGGTATGGGCCAGCGTGGCGCTTGCCCTCGCGCTCGAGCTGTTCACCTTTGCGGTGATCCGTGACAATCTGATGCTCAACGTGCTGATGCTCGTCTGGCCGCTGGATGCGGTGCGCGCCTGGCAGGCGGGAGGCTGAGCCCCGGCGCGGTCGGCGGGAACAGCGAAGGGAGGGACCGCGTTTATTCCCTGGTAAACAATTGGGAAGCGCGCATGAAAAGGACCTTCTCCCTGACCGGCCTGGCGACGACATTCGCCGCCTTCGGCATGGCCTCGCCCGCCGCGGCGAAGGACGGGGAGCAACCGGCCGCGCCCCAGGCCGACGATCTCGAAAGCGCGATTGCCGGGACCGTGTTCGACGGGGACTGGATCGCGGTGGGCATGGGCGTCGCCTACGGCCCGACCTATGACGGATCGGACGATTATGCGCCCTATGCCGTTCCCGGCGTGATCGGCCAGATCGGCGGCATCGGCATCAGCCCGCGGCCGGCCGGCCTCGCGCTCAATCTCATCCCCCGCGCGAAAGAGGGGCCGTCCTTCTCCTTCGGGCCCGCCGTGCGCCTGCGCACCAGCCGTTCGGGCAAGGTCGATGATCCGGTGGTTGATCGGCTCGACAGGCTGGACCGCGCGCTGGAAGTGGGCCCCACCGTGGGGATGACCTTTCCCAAGATCCTTTCGCCTTACGACCAGCTCAGCTTCGGCACCGACGTTCGGTGGGACGTGCTGGGCGCGCATGGCGGGATGACCGTTTCGCCGGCTGTCACCTATTTCACCCCGCTCAGCCGGGGAGCGGCCGCCGCGCTTTCGGTCAGCACCGAATATGGCGACGGGGATTTCATGGAATACTACTATTCCGTCACCCCCGCTCAGACGGCAAGGAGCGGGCTGAAGCAGTTCGATGCCGGCGCCGGCTTCACCGAGATCGGAGTGACCCTGGCCGGCGGGCTGGACCTCAGTGGCGATCTCACCGACGGCGGCTTCTCGATCGTGGTGGCCGGCGGCTATTCCCGCATGCTGGGCGATGCGGCGTCTTCCCCCTTCACCTCGGAACGCGGCAGCAAGGACCAATGGCTCGCCGCCATCGGGCTGGGCTACGTGTTCTGAGAAGGGTGATCCGGGGAGGGCAGGGGACAGCTGTCGAAACCACGAGCCAACCCATACGAAAGGCAATTATATCGTTTGCAAACGCGCGGTGGATTGACGGTTTTCGTCACCCCAGCGAAAGCTGGGGTCTCAAGCGACGGCGCGCAAAGGCCCGAGATGCCAGCTTTCGCTGGCATGACGAAAGAGGGGCGGTTGCAAAAGATACAATCGCCATACGAAAACCCCGGTGACAGCCGGGGCCGCCACCGGGGCAGGATCGTGTTGCGATCTGGTCGAGATCAGGGAGTGGGCGTGGTGCCCTGCGAAGCAGCCAGGTGCTCCTGAATCTTCTGCTGCAGCGCCGTGTCGGTCTGCGACTGGGTGGCGATCGCGTTGAAGGTCGCCACGTCCAGACCCGCAGCCTGGACCGCCGAAGCCATCTGTGTCTGCTTGGTCTGCGCGTCCAGCGTGGTGTCGGCCTGGATCTTCTGGATTTCGCCCACCGCACTCACATAGCTCGAAATCTGGTCGTCACTGAACTGCTGCGAAGCTGCCGGGGGCGGAGCCGCTTCCTGGGCGGGCGCACCGGCATCGGCTTCCTGGGCGAAGGCCGCCGGAGCGAAGGACAGGGCCATGGCAGTGGCGGCCGCGGCGGTGATGAAACGGGTCTTCATAAGGCTACTCCTCGTGGTTCCTTTGGGGTTTCCGCAAGTCCAACGCGTCGCCTCCATGATGGTTTTCCCGAGACCGACGGATTGTGCCGGAGTCGGGACGGATGGCCGAAATGGGCATTTCCCGGGGGAAAGGCGGGAGCGGTAATCCCGCTGGACAGGGCGTTTGGCGGGCCTTACTCCTCTGCCCGATCCTCGGGCGAAAACGGTTCAGGCCGCAGGCGGGGCCCGCATCCCGCCACCCGTCAAGAAAAGACCCGCGCGCCGTGACGGCAGCCGGGCGGAAGGGAGAACCGTCCTCCCGGCGCACCCCCTGCCGGAGCACGCTCCTCCCCGATGAGGCGAGAAGGAGGATGACGGATATGCCTGAAACATTCGACGCCACGGCCTGGACGGCCGCATTGCTCGGCCTGTTTTCCCTGTTCGCCGCGGTGGGTGCCTTGCGCCAGCCCGGCATCTGGCGGACGGTGATCGACGAGATCGACGGTTCGCCCACCCTGCAGATCCTCAGCGGGCTGCTCGAACTGTTTCTCGGCGCGGCGATCTACCTCGTCAATCCGTGGGATGCGGGGGACGTGCTGTCATGCGTGATGAAGGCGATCGGCGGCTTCATGATGTTCGAGGCGTTGGCGGTGACGGGCTTTTCGGACCTCTATTTCCATCTCTGGCTGAAGAACCTCGCCACGATGTATCGCGGCTGGGCGATCGTAACCCTGCTGTTCGGCATGGTGCTGGGTATCGCAGGTTTCGCCCGCTTCGCCTGATTGGCGCGCAGGAAGGCGGGCGGTGCTGGACTTGCGCGCCGCAGGCCCCTATCCTGCGTCCATCCCCGGGGGACCGCCGAGCCGCGGTTGAGAGGTGGGCAGGAGCCTGCGACCCGTCGAACCTGAACCCGTTAACACGGGCGGAGGGAGTGGACGGCCATCCTGCGCTCGCCGAAGGACGGACAGCCGCTTTCCCGCCATGGAGGAGAGCGCACATGGCCGACATCAATTCCCATATCGAGATAGGCGTCACCACTGGCCCGATCCGCGGCAGCCGCAAGGTCCATGTCGGCCCGCTCGGCGTGGCCATGCGCGAGATCGACCTGGAGCCTGCCAGCGGGGAGCCTCCGCTGCGGGTCTATGACACGTCCGGCCCCTATTCCGATCCCGCCGCGGCGATCGACATCGCCGCCGGCCTGCCGCCCAAGCGTCGCGACTGGATCATCGCGCGGGGGGATGTCGAGGAATACGAAGCGCGGGACGTGAAGCCCGAGGACAACGGCCGGCTGGGGCCCGATCGTTCGGGCGGCGTGCCGGCCTTCCCCAATGTGGTGAAGCGGCCATTGCGCGCGAAGCCGGGCATGAACGTGTCGCAGATGCATTATGCCAGGCGCGGCATCGTCACGCCCGAGATGGAATATGTCGCCGCCCGTGAAAATCTGGGGCGTGAGCTGCTGCGCGAGCATATCCGCGACGGGCAGGACTGGGGCGCGGCGATCCCCGATTTCGTCACTCCCGAATTCGTGCGCGACGAGGTGGCGCGGGGGCGGGCGATCATCCCCAGCAACATCAACCATCCCGAGACCGAGCCGATGGCGATCGGCCGTAACTTCCTGGTCAAGATCAACGCCAATATCGGCAATTCCGCCGTCGCCAGCGACGTGGCGAACGAGGTGGACAAGATGGTTTGGGCGATCCGCTGGGGCGCCGACACGGTGATGGACCTCTCCACCGGCCGCAACATCCACGACACGCGCGAATGGATCATCCGCAACAGCCCGGTGCCGATCGGCACCGTGCCGATCTACCAGGCGCTGGAGAAGGTCGGCGGCATCGCCGAGGATCTCACCTGGGAGATTTTCCGCGACACGCTGATCGAGCAGGCGGAGCAGGGGGTGGATTATTTCACCATCCATGCCGGAGTGCGCCTGCCCTATATCCCGATGACCGCGAAACGTGTCACCGGCATCGTCAGCCGGGGCGGCTCGATCATGGCCAAGTGGTGCCTGGCGCATCACCGGGAAAGCTTTCTCTACGAGCATTTCGACGAGATCACCGAGATCATGAAGGCCTATGACATCGCCTATTCGCTGGGCGACGGCCTGCGCCCCGGAAGCATCGCCGATGCGAATGACGAGGCCCAGTTCTCCGAGCTTTACACGCTGGGCGAACTGACGAAGCGCGCCTGGGAGCAGGACGTGCAGGTGATGATCGAGGGCCCCGGCCACGTGCCGATGCACAAGATCAAGGAGAATATGGACAAGCAGCTGGAAAGCTGCGGCGAGGCTCCGTTCTACACGCTCGGCCCGCTCGTCACCGACATCGCGCCCGGTTACGACCATATCACCAGCGGCATCGGCGCGGCGATGATTGGGTGGTATGGCACGGCGATGCTCTGCTACGTCACCCCCAAGGAGCATCTTGGCCTGCCGGATCGGGACGATGTGAAGGTGGGCGTGGTCACCTACAAGCTCGCTGCCCATGCCGCGGACCTCGCCAAGGGCCACCCAGCCGCCAAGCTGCGCGACGATGCGCTGTCCCGCGCCCGCTTCGAGTTCCGTTGGCGCGACCAGTTCAACCTGAGCCTGGACCCGGAAACCGCCGAGCAGTATCATGACCAGACCCTGCCTGCCGAAGGCGCGAAGACGGCGCATTTCTGCTCGATGTGCGGGCCAAAGTTCTGCAGCATGAAGATCACGCAGGAAGTGCGGGATTTCGCGGCAAGGCAGAACCAGCCCAGCGATGCTTTCCTTGCCGCCGAGGAGGCCGAGAAGGGAATGCGGCAGATGAGCGAGAAATATCGCGAGATCGGCAGCGAGCTCTATATCGGCGCCAACGGGCGGGAGCATGATTGAGGAGGCGAGGCGCGGCCCGGAATGAAGGACGAGGCCTATCATGAAGTAGAGCGCAACAAGGGCGCCGGGCTGCCGCATCGCGATGCCGATCCGATCATGCGCCTCAGCGCCCATTATTACGAGCCCGCCGACTTCATGCACGAGCAGTTCCGCAAGCTGGACCGGCAGGCCGCCACGCCCAAGGGGCTGTCACGGGCGAAGGTGATGGAGAGGCGGTATTACCTGATGTTCTGGCTCAGCGGCCTCTACGTCACCATCGAGGGCATGGAACAGCTTCCCCTGGCCGACGAGCTTGCGCGCAGGCCGCTCGATATTCCGGAGCTTAGCGACTACGTCATCCAGATACTGGCCGATGTGGACGATTACCGGGATTCGCTGCGCCTGCTGAGGAACGCGACCTTCCATTTCCAGAAGACGGCGGAAAAGCACGTCCAGTTCTTCGATGATCGGATAAGGCTGAGATGGGCCGAACATCTCCATACACATATCGGCGAGATATTCCGCGGCTATCGCGTGAGATGCGCCGTCGTCTGCGCGCTTGCCGGCCGCACGGACGAGATCCACATGGGGCGGAACGTTCCCCATCGCTCGCGGAACGTGGTGTTTCTCCCGTGATCTTCCGGGCCCGTATTGCCTTTTTTCGATCCGATGTTATAACGCCTGTATGAACGCAGCCCTCAAGATCACGAAGATCGGCAATTCCGCCGGAATCATCCTGCCCAAGGAGGTGCTGGCGCGCCTGCGGGTGGGGCCGGGCGACACTCTGCATCTCAGCGAGGCTCCGGACGGTGTGAGGCTGACGGCATCCGACCCGGATTTTGCAGCCAAAATGGAGGCGGCTGAGGGCGTCATGCGCGAAGATCGTGATATATTGCGCGTGCTGGCGAAATAATATCCGCCTCGATTGGAGTGAGCTTGAATGGCCGAGCGTGTCGAACCGGTCTGGCTGGAAGCCCGGCTCGCCCTGGCCATTCATGATCGGCAATTGTCGGAACATGGCGGCATGGCCGGCCTGCGGGACGAGGGAGCTCTCGAATCCGCCTTGGCGAGGCCGCTCAACCGATGGGCCTATGGCGAAGAGGATCGGTGCGCATTGGCGGCAGCCTACGCCTTCGGGATCGCACGCAATCATCCATTCGCCGATGGCAACAAGCGAACGGCCTGGGTGCTGGCGCGCCTGTTCCTGAGGTTGAACGGGGCGGAGATCGCCTTCGATCCCGCGAATGCCATCCGCACCGTGCTCGCCCTCGCGGCCGGGGAGCTTTCCGAGGAGGAACTGGCGGACTGGTTCAGGGGCCATCTGGCCGGGGAAGCGGTTCAGGGGGCCGGGACTTCCTCGCCCCATCCGTCATCCTGAATACGGGCCGGTCTCACTCCGGCTTCCTCCCCTTCAGGACGGGCCTTGGAGCGGGTTCAGGATGCGGGGATCGAAGCCGTCGTCCTCCTCCGCAGCGCCTGCGCTCCGGCGTTCGTCCATCCGCTTCCATGCCTTTTCGTGGAAGTAGAACGCGACTGCGTTGATGCAGGGCTCGATCAGCGCGATTCCGCCCGCCAGCACCACTGAGCCGGTCAGGATATAGGCGACGGAAAAGCCCACCGTGAGGTGGATGGTGAGGTAACTGAGTGTCTTGATCAGGTCGCGCGGCATGCGGTTCGGGCTCCGTTTCGTCCTGGCCTGCAAGGACTGTCGCAGAGGCATTTATTGATAATGGGACTCAATATCAAACATGGAGTTTCGCCGGTGCGATCGGCGCGCAAAAAACATTTTCCTACACGGCTTCGATCTGCTTCATGCTCTCCGATGACCAGACGCAATCAATCCGCTTCCTCGCCCGCCTGCGCGCCGGCCTTCTCCCCTTCGCCTGTGGTCCGTTCCGGCCGGAGGCCGCATTTGGGGCATGAGCGGAGCGGTCTTCGGCGCGTGGAATGCGATGTTTCCCGGATGAACGGCTCGATGCGAAAGGAAATGACGATGGTTCGGAAGATCGGAATTGCGGCCCTGGCGCTGATGCTGGCGGCTTGCGGCGGCGAATCGGGCGGCGCCTCCTCGGAAGCGGCGACGGAAGCCCCTGCGGAAGCGACGCAGGCCAGCGAAGCGGTCACCCCCGATGCGGCATCTTCGGCGGGGCCGGAGGCGAGCGCTACCCCCACCCCTGCCACAAGCCCTGCAACCGGCGGCCTCGCCGCCTATGTCGGCAAATATCCGTTCGACAAGGTCGGCGGGGTGAGCTGGAACGACAATCCCACCGTGCTCGCCGGGATCAGGAAGACCGTCACCGACGCGGCGGTGCGCACCGCGATCCTCGAGACGCCCGGCCCCGCCTCTCCCATCGCGCTGGTCGACGGCAAGGTGACCGCCTGGGCCTGCGAACAGCACAATTGCGGTTTCCACCAATGGTCGGTGATGGTCGATCCGGCCACGGGCGCGACCGACGTATGCTATTACGACGAGGAGAAAGCCGGCACGAGCGCCCGCTGGTTCCTCGCCGGCGGGAAGACGGAAACCCGTGCGGGCGACTGTTCGGAGGAGGAAGGATAGGGGCGGAGAGGCTCAGCGCTTCCTGACGAACTCCGCGCGCAGGACCAGGCCCTTGATGCCGGGATATTTGCAGTCGATCTCCTGCGGGTCGCCGGTCAGGCGGATCGACTTGATCAGCGTTCCCTGCTTCAGGGTCTGCCCCGCGCCCTTGACTTCGAGGTCCTTGATCAGGGTCACCTGGTCGCCGTCCTGCAGGAGGTTGCCCACCGCGTCGCGCACTTCCACCGTTTCGGCGGCGGCGCGCTTGGCGGCCAGTTCGGAAGCCGGCAGCCATTCGCCGCTTTCCTCGTCATAAACATAATCCTCAACATAATCCTCGTCGTCGCCGGCCATGGGCGTTTCTCCTTGAGATGGGCTTTGCCGCCGGCCTATCGGCGGGAAGCCCCCGGCGCCAGCCCCATGCGAAGGCATTGGCGAAAATCCCGGTGCTCCCCGCAAGGAACGCCCCGCCGCAACCGGAGTAGGAAGGACATGACCAGCACCGCAGCCGTCAAGAAGGGTTCTGCCATCGCCTTGCTTCTCGCCCTTTGCGCCTGCCACGGCGCGGCGGATGGGCCGGGGGGCAATGCCCATGTGCCGGGCGACACGAACTCCAACCGGCCCTTCGCCGGCCTCGCGCCCGGCGATACGATCCATTTCCTGGGCACGGAGCCCTTCTGGGGCGGCGAGGCCACCGGAACGGTGCTGACATATACCACGCCGGAGAAGCCGGACGGGGCGCAGGTCACCGTGAACCGCTTCGCCGGTCGCGGCGGGTTGGCGCTGGGCGGCATGCTGGAAGGGGCGCGCTTCGACATGGCGATCACCGAAGCCGAATGCAGCGACGGGATGTCCGACCACACCTATCCTTTCACCGTGACCCTTCGGATCGGCGATGAAACCCGCCAGGGCTGCGCCTGGTCGGCCAAGCATCCGTTCAAGGGGGACGAGCATCCGTGAGGAAGAGCGGTTGTCCGCGCTTTATGTTCCCTTTATGTTCATACCGATCGATTCGAAACGGGAGCATCCGCCTTGCGCGGCTATCGCTATTTCCTCGCGCTTTCCACGCCGCCGGAGATTCGCGATCGGATCGATGCGCTACGCGTTTCGCTGGGGCTCACGCGCAAGGCGATCGCGCGCGAGCGCCTGCACATGACGCTGGCGGTGATCGCGATGCAGCGCGACCGGCCTTGCCTGGAGATCGGCACGGCAATGGGGGCGGCCCTGCGCGACCTCGCGCTGCCCGGCTACCTCGTCCGGCTCGACATGCGGCAGGGCGGGATGCTGGTCTGTTCCGAAGGACCACGCGGCTTCGCCGGCCTGCAGCGCCTCGTGCTGCACCGCCTGTTCCGCTGCGGCATCGGAGTGGATGCGCTGCCGTTCCGGCCTCACGTTTCGCTCAGCCACGATGGCGGATCAGCGGGGCGCCATCCGATCGCCCCGATCGAATGGCAGGCGCGCTATCTCGAACTGATCGAAAGCCATCTGGGGGAAAGCCGGCACGTGCCGGTGCGGAGCTGGCGGATCGGAACACGGGAGATGCGCGCCCCGCGCCAACTGGGATTCTGGGAAGCGGCGTGAGGAGGGTGTATCGATTGCAAACGCGCCGTGGATTGACGCCTTTTCATCGTCACCCCAGCGGAAGCTGGGGTCTTGGGCGGTGATGCGCAAAGGCACGAGATGCCAGCCTTCGCTGGCATGACGAAGGACGGCGGTTTCCCTACCCATTCTCCCTACGCTCGACACGAACGGAGGTTGGTTGCTTCACGCGCCTCCGTGTGAACCAGAAGGGACTGTATCGTTTGCAAACCCATCGAAGTTCTACCCATAGCTGCCCGATGGGGAGGATTTTGCGGGCACCGGGCCTGTCCTTTTCCGGCCCCCGCGCCTAAGGAGGGGGTCTTCCATTTTCCCGACACGCGAAAGGAGCCGCCATGGCAACCAGGGACACAGCACGCGCCGGCCATGGCAGCCTTGCCTTGGCGAGGCTCGGCTCGGCCGATCTGCTCGGCGTGGGCGGGTTCTCGCTCTCCTCGCCGGCGTTCGAGGATGGCGAGGCGCTCGATCCCAGCTTCACCGCGGACGAGGAGGATGCGGTCGCGCCTCCGCTGGAATGGAGCGAGCCGCCGGCCGGTACGGCGGAACTGGCGCTGGTAGTGGAGGATCCGGATGCGCCGGGCGTGGAGCCTGCGTGCCACTGGCTCGTCTGGGGCCTGGCGCCGCAGCGGGGCCGGCTGCTCGAGGGCGAGGTTCCTCCTCGCATGGGCAAGAACGCCCAGGCGAACAGCGAATGGCTGCTTCCCCGGCCGCCCGAGGGGGAAAGCCATGCCTATGTATTCCAGCTCTTCGCGCTGGACGCCCCGCTCGAGGTTTCGCCCGGGGCCACGCGCGAGGCGCTGTTCGCCGCGATGGAAGGCCATGTGGTGGGCATGGCGATGCTCACCGCGACCTATGAGCGGGGTGGGGACGAGGACGAGGGCGAATGGGACGAGGTCGATATCGACGAGATCGACTGGGACGGGAAGGACTGACCTAGCCCGCTCTTTTTCGCAACCATGAAGTTTTCCAAATACCGAATTCTTGTGGGCCTTCCGCCCTTGTTGTGGCATGTCTGCAAGATGGTGTGAGCGGAGTCGCGCCGGCCCCGATCCGGCGGCTCCATCGAGGAAGAGGATTACAATGGCCAAGATCGTTGGCGGCGTCGCCACGTCGCACACTCCGACCATCGCCTTCGCCAAGGATGCGAACAAGTTCGACGATCCCGTGTGGAAGCCGATCTTCGAAGGCTATGAGCCGGTGCAGCAGTGGTTCCGCGAGAAGAAGCCGGACGTGCTGATCTATATCTACAACGATCACATGACGTCCTTCTTCGACCATTACAGCCATTTCGCGCTGGGCGTGGGCGAAAGCTACGCCGCCGCGGACGAAGGCGGCGGCCCGCGCGACATTCCGGCGATCCAGGGCGATCCGAAATTCGCCCAGCACGTCGCCAAGGTGATGGTGGCCGACGAGTTCGACCTCAGCTATTTCCAAGGCAAGGGCCTGGATCACGGAGCCTTCTCACCGCTTTCGGTGATGGTGGACCATGATCGCGAGAACGGCTGGGCGGTGAAGATCCTGCCGATCGTGTGCGGCGTGCTGACCGTGCCGCTGCCTTCGGCGCGCCGGTTCTACAAGTTCGGCAAGTCGCTGCGCCGCGCGATCCAGTCCTATCCGGAAGACATCAAGGTGGCGATCGCGGGCACGGGCGGCCTGTCGCACCAGGTGCATGGCGAAGGCTGCGGCTTCAACAATCCCGAATGGGACATGCAGTTCATGGAGCTGCTGGAAAAGCACCCGGAAAGCCTGCTCGACTATCCGATCGCCAAGCTCGCCGAGCTGGGCGGCTGGGAAGGGGCCGAGGTGGTCATGTGGCTGATGATGCGCGGCGCGCTGTCGGAAGAGGTGGAGTGCACGCACAAGACCTATTTCCTCCCCTCCATGTGCCCGATCGCGACGATGATCCTGGAAGAGAAGGGCGATCCCGCCGCTCCGCAGGAAAGCGACGAGGCGCTGCGCGAACGCATCGAATGGGACTGGAAGGGCGCGGACAAGATGGAAGGGACCTATCCCTTCACCATCGAGCGTTCGGTTCAGGGCTTCCGCCTCAACCACTTCCTCCATTCGCTGACCGATCCTGCGGTCCGCAAGAAGTTCCGCGAGGATGAGGAAGCGGCGATGGTCGAAGCCGGACTGGACGAGGAGGAACGCCGCCTGGTGCGCGAGCGCGACTGGATCGGGATGATCCATTACGGCGTGATCTTCTTCATGCTGGAGAAGCTCGGCGCGGTGATCGGTGTCGGCAATATCGACATCTACGCCTCGATGAAGGGCATGAGCGTGCCGGAGTTCCAGAAGACCCGCAATGCCGCGATCAATTACGGCGTGGCCGGCAAGGAGGACTGAGGCGAGGCCGGGAGGCCGCGTCCGGAAGCCCGGGCTTCGGCCTGATCGGGTCGAAACATCTTCCAAAACGGGGATGGGCGTTCTGGCCTGCCATTCGCCGCTGGCCAGCGCCGCGTCGGCGTGGCAGCATGCGGCATGGCGATCCGCACGGGCATTGGCGGCTGGATTTACGAAGAATGGCGCGGCGGCGCGTTCTATCCGGCTGGCCTGCGCCAGGCGGACGAACTGCACTATGCCTCCCGCGCGGTGGGTGCGATCGAGATCAACGCCACCTTCTACCGCCTCCAGAAGCCGGAAAGCTTCCGCAAATGGCGCGACGCCGCGCCCGAAGGCTTCATCTTCGCCCTGAAGGGCTCGCGCTTCGTGAGCAATCGCCGCAACCTCGCCGAGGCGGGGGAGGGAGTGCGCCATTTCGTGGAGCAGGGGATCGTCGAACTGGGCGACATGCTCGGGCCCATTGTCTGGCAGCTGGCCAAGACCAAGCGCTTCGATCCGGATGAGATTGCCGGTTTCCTCGCCCTGCTGCCGGCCCGCCATGAAGGAGTGGCGCTGCGCCACGCGATCGAGATCGGCCATGAGAGCTTCGCCTGCGCCGAATTCGTCGAGCTGATGCGCAAGGCGGGGGTGGCGATCGTCTGGTCCGAGGAGGAAGGCCGCGCCGCCATCGCGGACCGCACGGCGCCGTTCGCCTATTGCCGGCTGCAAGGCATGCGTTCCTCCTGCAAGACCGGCTATCCCCCGGCGGAGCTGGATCGGCTGGCCGGCCTGTGCCGCGCCTGGGCGACGGGCGAAGCGCCCGAAGGTCTGCCCTATGCCGGCGAGCGCAACGACAGTGTCGGCAAAGTCGGGCCCGGCAAGAGCAGGGATGTCTTCGCCTTCCTCATCAACGGCGCGAAGGAACGCGCCCCGGCGGCGGCGATCGCGCTCGCCCAACGCATCGGAGAAGCCGCATGAAGCACCACACGCTCGCCCTGATTGCGGCAACCGTTCTCGCCACGCTCGCCGTCCCGCTCGCGGCGCAGACGCCGGAGCAGGTGGCCGAGGCCGCGCTGAAGGCCGCGCCGGTATGGGACGGGCACAATGACGTGCCGGAGCAGTTGCGCGAACGCTATGGCGATATGCTGGCGGGGTTCGATTTCAACGACACCACCAAGGCGCCGTCCACCAAATACAGCTCGAACGGCATGCATACCGACCTGCCGCGCCTGCGGAAGGGCAGGGTCGGGGCGCAGTTCTGGTCGGTCTATGTCGATGCCTCGCTGCCCGAGGCCGAAGCGGTGCAGGCCACGCTGGAGCAGATCGACGTCACCAAGCGGCTCGTCGCCCGCTATCCGAACGACCTTGCGCTGGCGTTCACCGCCGACGATGTCGAAAAGGCATGGAAGGGGGGCAGGATCGCCTCGCTGATGGGGATGGAAGGCGGCGGCTCGATCGGCTCCAGCCTGGGCGTGCTGCGCCAGATGTACGATCTGGGCGCGCGCTACCTCACGCTGACCCATTCGAAGACGCTGAGCTGGGCCGACAGCGCGACCGATGCGCCCCAGCATGACGGGCTCACCGATTTCGGGCGCGACGTGGTGCGCGAGATGCAGCGCATCGGCATGCTGGTCGATCTCAGCCATGTGAGCGAGGGCACGATGCTCGATGCGCTGGAAGTGGCGAAGGCGCCGGTGATCTTCAGCCATTCCGGCGCGCGGGCCGTGAACGGCCATGCGCGCAACGTGCCCGACAACGTGCTGGAGAAGCTCAAGGCCAATGGCGGGATCGTGATGGTGGTGGGGCTGCCCGGCTATCTTAGCGAGGAGCAGCGGCAATGGTATTCCCAGCACAAGGCGGAAGAGGCGCGGCTCGGCGCGCTCTGGCAGGGCCAGCCCGACGTGGTGGAGCGTGAGTTGAAGGCGTGGGACGATGCGCATCCCACCCCCCTCGCCACCGTGGGGGACATGGCCGACCATATCGACCATATCCGCCAGGTCGCCGGGATCGACCATATCGGCCTCGGCGGCGATTATGACGGGATGGATATCGGCCCGGTCGGCATGGAAGATGTAGCCGGCTATCCGGCCCTGTTCGTCGAACTGGCCCGCCGTGGTTACAGCCAGCAGGATCTGGAGAAGATCGCCAGCCGCAACATGATGCGGGTGCTACGCGCCGCCGAAGCCTATGCCTCAGCCTATCGCAAAGACCCGCCGATAGAATATCCTGAGCGGGACGATTGAGGGTCCCCCTCCAAAGAGGAGGGTGAAACCGGCTTCATCCGGCGCTGATCGCCCCAGTCACCCAGGTGATCGTGAGCGCTACGATCGCCAGCAAGGTGCTGATAACGAGGACATAGCGCACGACATGCGGGGTGGAGCCCGCCCGCGCCTCATCGGTTTCGACATGCAGCTCTTCGCCTTGACGTTCCATTGCACAGCCTCCGTGGTTGCACGCCCCGCAGGGGGCTCACACGAAACTTACGGCCGGAGGAGGCGAAGGTTCCTGCACGGGCAGGGCGCCCCGCCGAAACGGAGGTGCCCTGCGCTCAATCGCGCAGCAGTTCGTTGATCCCGGTCTTGGAGCGGGTCTGTGCGTCCACCGTCTTCACGATCACCGCGCAATAGAGTGAGGGGCCCGGTGTGCCGTCGGGCAGCGGCTTGCCCGGCAGGGAGCCGGGCACCACCACCGCATAGGGCGGAACCTTGCCGATATGGACCTCGCCCGTCGCCCGGTCCACGATCTTGGTCGATGCGCCGATGAACACGCCCATGGAGAGCACCGCGCCTTCGCCCACCACCACGCCTTCGGCCACTTCGGAGCGCGCGCCGATGAAGCAATTGTCCTCGATGATCACCGGCCCGGCCTGGAGCGGTTCCAGCACGCCGCCGATCCCCGCGCCGCCGGAGATGTGCACGTTCCTGCCGATCTGGGCGCAGCTGCCGACTGTGGCCCAGGTGTCGACCATCGTGCCTTCATCCACATAGGCGCCGATGTTCACGAAGCTGGGCATCAACACCACGCCCTTGCCGATGAAGCTGCCCTGCCGCGCCACCGCGCCGGGCACTACGCGGAAGCCCGCCTCGCGGAAGCGGTTCTCCCCCCAGCCGGCGAATTTGGACGGCACCTTGTCGAAGGCCGGGGCGCCGGCCGCGCCGTTCGCCACGGGCACGTTGTCGTTGAGGCGGAACGACAGCAGCACCGCCTTTTTCAGCCACTGGTTCACTTTCCAGCCGCCCTGGCCGTCACGCTCCGCCACGCGGGCCTGGCCGCTGTCGAGCAAAGCCAGCGCGGCTTCCACTTTCTCCCGCACTTCGCCGCTGGCCGGAGTGACGCCGTCGCGGGCTTCCCAGGCGGCTTCGATCGCGGTTTCGAGTTCGGTGGACATGATGCAGGCTCCCGGGCGGATTGAGTGGTTCGAATGCGGAGGCTGCGCCTAACCGCTCGCTTGCCTTGGGGCAAGGCGCATCGCGTGAAGGGCTTCCCTGTTGGATAGAGGCAGAGCCTTATCGCGCGCAGCCCTGCCGCTGGCGGATCAGGCGGAGGAAGGTCTCTGCCATGGACCGATTGATGCGGTCCCAGTCGAAATCCAGGCTGCGCGCTTCGCCGGCATGGCCGTGGGCGGCACGCAGGGCAGGGTCGGCGATATAGGCGGCTAGCGCGTCGGCGAAGCCGGCGACGGAGCCTGGCTCGACCAGCCGGCCGGATACGCCTTCGGTGACCAGTATGTCGCTTCCGGTGGCACGGGCGGCGACCACCGGCAAGGCGCAGGCCATCGCCTCCAGCGTGACATTGCCGAAGGTCTCGGTGATCGAAGGGTTGAACAGCACGTCCATGCTGGCGACGGCGCGACCGAGCTCCGGGCCGGACTGCAGCCCCACGAAGGCCGCATCGGGCAGGCGGGCAGCGAACCAGTCCTTCGCAGGGCCGCTGCCGATCACCAGGACTTTGTGCGCCACGCCGCGGCGCTTCAATTCGTCGATGGTGTCGGAAAAGACGTCCAGCCCCTTTTCCATCACCACCCGGCCGAGGAAGCCGATCGCGACCTCCTCGTCCCCGATCCCCAGCGAGCGCCGCCATTCCGCACTGCGCGCGGCGGGGTTGAAGATCGTGCGGTCCACTCCGCGCGACCAGATGCCGATATCGGTGTGCATGCCTTGTTCCAGCAGCACCTCGCGCATGGTCTCGGCCGGGGCGACCAGCGCGTCGCAGCGGCGGTAGAGCCGGCGCAGCCAGTTCTCGATCACCGGCTCGAGGACGCGCAGCCCATAATAGCGCGGATAGGTCTCGAAGCGGGTATGGACCGAGGCCAGCACCGGCACGCCATTGTCGCGGCCCCAGCGCGCCGCCTGGCGCGCTGCGAAATCGGGGCTGGCGACATGGATCACATTCGCGCCGAAGCTGCGGAAGGCCCGTCCGGAGGCGCCGTAAAGGCCCACGGGCATCCGGTATTCGCTGCGCCCCGGGATGCCGAAGGAAGGCACGGAGACCAGATCCCCCACCGCCTCCACCTGCGGATTGGCGACGGTGGGCGCGAACACACGCACCGCCGCGCCTTCGCGCAGCAGATAGCCCACCAGGCGGTTGAGCGCCTGGGTCGGCCCGTCGCGCACCATGTTGTAATTGCCGGTGACGAGGGCAATGCGAAGATCGGCGATGTCCATCCTGCGCCGCCCTTTAGGGCGCTCCGCCGCGCAAGGCGAGGGGGAAGCGAAGGTGGGAAGCGGAAGCCGTCTCAGGCCGCTTCCCGCCGCCTGGCCTTCTTGCGTTCATGCGGGTCGAGGATCGCCTTGCGCAGGCGGATGGACTTGGGGGTCACCTCCACCATCTCGTCCTCGTCGATATAGGCGATCGCCTGTTCGAGGCTCATGATGCGCGGCGGGGTCAGGCGGATCGCGTCGTCCTTGCCGGTGGAGCGGAAATTGGTGAGCTGCTTGCTCTTGAGCGGGTTCACTTCCAGGTCTTCGGGCTTGGCGTTCTCGCCGATGATCATCCCTTCATAGACCTTGTCCTGCGGCTTCACGAACAGCACGCCGCGATCCTCCAGCGCGTTGAGCGCATAGGCCACCGCCTCGCCGGTGGCGTTGGAGATCAGCACGCCGTTCTGGCGGCCTTCGATCGGGCCCTTGTGGGGGCCGTATTTCTCGAACAGGCGGTTCATGATCCCGGTGCCGCGCGTGTCGGACAGGAATTCGCCGTGATAGCCGATCAGGCCGCGGCTGGGCGCGGAGAAGGTGATGCGGGTCTTGCCGCCGCCGGACTGGCGCATGTCGGTCATCTCCGCCTTGCGCAGCGCCATCTTGTCGATCACCGTGCCCGAATATTCATCGTCCACGTCGATCACCACCGTCTCGTAAGGCTCGGTGCGCTGGCCGTTCTCTTCGCGGAACAGCACGCGGGGGCGGCTGATGCCCAGCTCGAAGCCTTCGCGGCGCATCGTCTCGATCAGCACGCCCAGCTGCAACTCGCCGCGCCCGGCCACCTCGAAGCTGTCCTTGTCGGCGCTTTCGGTGATGCGGATGGCGACGTTCGATTCCGCCTCGCGGAACAGGCGGTCGCGGATCATGCGGCTGGTCACCTTGTCGCCTTCACGCCCCGCCATCGGGGAATCGTTCACTGCGAAACGCATGGACAGCGTCGGCGGGTCGATCGGCTGCGCCTGGATCGGCGTGCTCACGGAAGTGTCGGCGATGGTGTTGGCCACGGTGGCGGTGGTGAGGCCGGCCAGGCTGATGATATCGCCCGCATGGGCTTCTTCCACCGGCACCCGCTCCAGCCCGCGAAAGGCCATGATCTTGGTCGCGCGGCCCGTCTCGATCACCTTGCCATCAGCGTCCAGTGCGTGGATCGGCTGGTTCAGCTTGAGCACGCCGGTCTGCACGCGGCCGGTGAGGATGCGGCCGAGGAAATTGTCGCGATCCAGCAGCGTTGCAAGGAAGGTGAAGGGCGCGTCCTCGTCCACCGCGTGGGGCGAGGGCACATGATCGATGATGGTGTCGAACAGGATCGACAGATCGCCATCGCGCACATCTTCGCTCAGCCCGGCATAGCCGGCGCGGCCCGAGGCGTAGAGCGTGGGGAAATCGAGCTGCTCGTCATTCGCGTCGAGGCTCACGAACAGGTCGAACACCTCGTCCAGCACTTCCTGCGGGCGGCCGTCGGGCCGGTCGATCTTGTTGACCACCACGATCGGCTTGAGGCCCAGCGCCAGCGCCTTGCCGGTGACGAACTTGGTCTGCGGCATTGCCCCTTCGGAGCTGTCCACCAGCAGGATCACGCCGTCCACCATCGAAAGGATGCGCTCCACTTCGCCGCCGAAATCGGCGTGGCCGGGTGTGTCGACGATGTTGATCCGCGTGCCCTTCCAATCGACGGAGGTGCATTTGGCGAGGATGGTGATCCCGCGTTCCTTTTCGAGATCGTTCGAATCCATCGCCCGCTCTTCCACGCGCTGGTTGTCGCGGAAAGTGCCGGACTGGCGGAACAACTGGTCGACCAGCGTCGTTTTGCCATGGTCGACGTGGGCGATGATCGCCACGTTACGAAGGTTCATAGGTTTTCCTGGATGCCGCGGAGCTGCGGTTCGCGCGCGCCCATAGCGGAGATTGTGCGGATGCGAAAGGGTGTTGGGTAAGCGACGATATGGGCATGAACGATCCGCTTTCCATTCTCGTCATCCTCGGCTCCGTCCGCGAGGGCCGCATGGCCGCCCCGGTGGGGGAATGGGTGGTGGAGCAGGCCGCTTCGCGCCCGGAGTTGTCCTGCGAGCTGGTGGACCTCAAGGAATGGGACCTGCCATTCTACCCCTTCGCCAAGGCGCCTGCGGCCGGGGAATATTCCGATCCTCTCCAGCGGCGCTGGGCGGAGAAGATAGCCGGGGCCGATGGCTACGTCCTGATCGCGCCGGAATATAATCACGGCATCCCGGCGGTGCTGAAGAACGCGCTGGATTTCGTCTATGCCGAATGGAACCGCAAGCCGGCCGCCTTCGTGGCCTATGGCGGCAATGCCGGCGCCCGCTCGGCGGAGGCGCTGACCCTGGTGGCGCGCGAGCTGCAATTGGCCCCGATCGAGGCGGCGGTGCATATCATGGGTGTGTGGAGCAAGGTCGCGGACGGACGCTTCACCGGCGAGGAGCGGGACTTGCGCGCGCTCGGTCACCTGTTCGATGAGTTGGCCTGGTGGGGCCGCGCGCTCCGCTCCGCGTGGGAAGGATGATCTTCTTCCGCTCGGGAAAAGCGGACGAGGCCGGGGAAATACCTGCGGGTTAGAAGCGCTATCCGCGCCATTTCTTCCGCCTTTTTGCAACATGCCGCATTGCAGGGAATTATTCCCGCGCTAAAGGCGCCAAAGTCGGGGGTGTGACACTGTGTCTTCTGTGCAACAAGGCGGTCATCGGGGCGGGCGTCGCCGTGATTGTTAATTGTGCGATTACTTCCGCAAATCTATGGTGCCCCAAGGAGTTCGGGCTTGCGGAAAGCCTCGTGAGAAGACGGCGCCGCACCGGCCTGAGGATGGAGATGGAGCCTGGCATGAAATTCATTGCTTCCCCTCGGGCGGGCGACGTTCGCGCTGCGCTGCTGCTGGGTGTCGCCGGCCTTGCCGGTCTGCCTTCTGCCGCTTTCGCGCAGGATGAGGAGGCAGGGGAAGAGGAACTGGCCGAGCCGGCCCCGGCCTATACTGAGGAGGAAGGCAGCGGTAACCTGATCGTCGTCACCGCCACCAAGCGCGAGCGGACGCTGCAGGATACTCCGGTCGCCGTCTCGGTCACCACGGGGGAAACGATCGAGCGGGCCCAGATCCGGGACCTCAAGGATCTTCAGTCGATCGTCCCTTCGCTCAAGGTGACCCAGCTGCAAAGTTCGGCGGTGACCAACTTCGTCATCCGCGGCTTCGGCAACGGGGCGAACAATGCCGGCATCGAGCCTTCGGTCGGTGTGTTCGTCGATGGCGTCTATCGCAGCCGCGCCGCCTCCCAGATCACCGACCTGCCCAATGTGCAGCGGGTCGAGGTGCTGCGGGGCCCCCAATCGACGCTGTTCGGCAAGAACGCATCGGCGGGCGTGGTCTCGATCGTCACGCAGGAGCCGCAATTCGCTTTCGGCGGATCGATGGAGGCCTCCTACGGCAATTACGACGCGGTGGTGCTCAAGGGCTATCTCACGGGGCCGATTTCGGAGAATGTCGCCGTCAGCCTCGCAGGCGGCTATAACCGGCGGGACGGCTATCTCGACGATCTGGGCACAGGCGGGAAGACGAACGACCGCAATCGCTGGTTCGTGCGCGGCCAGGCCCTGATCGAACCGAGCAGCGACTTCAAGATCCGCCTGATCGCCGATTACGGCAAGATCGACGAAATCTGCTGCGGCGTGGTCAATCTCCAGCGATCCTCCGCGACCGATGCGATCAACCTGTTGGGCGGGCAGGTGAGCGATCCGGCCCATCCCTATGCCGATGTGGTCTACAACAATTTCAGCTCGACCAACGAGATCGAGAATTACGGCTTTTCCGGCCATCTCGAATATAATCTCGGCCCGCTGCAATTCACCTCGATCACTGCCTGGCGGCGTGGCACGAACCTGTCCGCGCAGGATCCGGACTTCTCCAGCGCCGATCTGATCTATCCGATCTCGGCCGACGTGAAGATGGACACCTTCACCCAGGAATTCCGCGTGCAGGCCGAGATCGGCGACATGCTGAGCGCGCTGCTCGGCGTGTTCTACATCAACGAGGATGTGAACCAGACCAGCGCTCTCACCTGGGGTTCCCAGGCACGGCCCTATGCCGATCTCCTCGTCCGCAACCTGTCGGGCGGGGCGCTCAGCCTTTATGGGGGCGCCAATTCGCTCGAGACCCTGTTCGGCGCGATGGAAGGCGATCCGGCCAAATATGCCGGCAGCTTCTTCCAGCAGGGCACCGGCAATGACGAGCACTTCACCCTCGGCAGCGAGGCGTTCTCGATCTTCGGGCAGGTGGATTTCGAGATCGTCAGGGGCCTCACCCTCACGCTGGGCGGCAACTACACCAAGGACAGCAAGAACTATTCAGCCTCGATTGCTTCGAGCGATGTGTTCTCCAAGCTCGACTTCGACAATCCGGCCTATGCCCCGCTGCGCTACCAGCTGCTCTATCAAGGCGCGCTGGGCCAGGGGCTCGATCCGGCGACGGCCAATGCCTATGCCACGGCCAACATGAACAATTCGGCCGCGAACCCGCTCTCCGGATTGCGGCAGCTGCAATATCTGCCGCCTTTCCTCCCCGTGCCGAACTCGGTCGAGGACGGGAAGATCTCGGACGACAATTTCTCCTATACCATTCGCTTGGCCTACGACCTCAGCCCGAACATCAACCTTTACGCGAGCTATGCGACCGGCTTCAAGGCCGCCTCGGTCAACCTCTCGCGCGACAGCCGCCCGCGGCTGGCGGACGCCGCGGCGCTGGCCGATGCCGGGCTGCTCCAGGTCAACCAGACCTATGGCAGCCGCTACGCCGATCCCGAGGATTCGGCGGTGTACGAATTCGGCATGAAGGGTAGCTGGCCGGGCGTTTCGGCGAATCTCGCGGTGTTCAAGCAGGAGATCAAGGGCTTCCAGTCCAACATCTTCACCGGCACAGGCTTCGAGCTGGGCAATGCGGGCAAGCAGTCCACCTTCGGCGTGGAGTTCGAAGGCCAGGCGCGGCCTTTCCCCGGCTTCACCGCCAGTCTGGGCGTGACTTATCTCGATCCCAAATATGACGACTTCGTCTATTCCGCGGTCGGCGACCTTTCGGGCACCACGCCGGCGGGCATTCCCGAATGGACCGTGGTGCTGGGTGGGCAATACGACTATGCTATGAGCAATGGCGATCACCTGATCCTCAACGCCACCTATCACTACGAATCCGAAGCGCAGATCGTAGACGGGATGCCCGGCTTCCTCAGTCTGGGCACCGAAGCCGCGATCGCCGCCGCGGCCCAGTTCCCCCGCGAGGTGAACGAGGTGGACGCCTCGCTCACCTATGCGATGGCGAACGGGCTGGAACTGTCGCTTTGGGGCCGCAACATCACCAACAACCGCTACCTGATCTCGCTGTTCGATTCCGTGGCGCAGCCCTTCTCGATCTCGGGCTATCCCAACCAGCCGCGCACCTATGGCGTGACGGCGCGCTTCAAGTGGTGAGGTGAGGGGGTCTCAACGACCCCCTTCGTCATTGCGAGGAGGCGAAGCCGACGAAGCAATCCAGGCCGGCTTGTGGGGCTCTGGATTGCCGCGGGGCCTTCTGCTCCTCGCAATGACGAAGGGGGATGCCGGCTTTCGCCGGGGTGCCGGATAAGCCGGCGTTCCCTTCGGAGTCCATCCTCCCGACGGAGGAACGCGAACCGAAGCGTCACCCTTTCTCTTGCCCATTGCCGCGAAGTGTGGTCGCTTGCCCTTCCAGGAGAATCCTTCATTGCAGAGGAGGGGAGTGAAGAAATGGAATGGATGCTTTTGCCGTTCAAGCGTTACGCCGAGTTTTCCGGGCGTTCGCGCCGGCTGGAATTCTGGATGTTCGGCCTGCTCAACATGATCGTCTATGCGGTCCTCATGGCCATCCTGTTCAGCACGTCGCTTTCGCTGGAGGCGCTGGCCGCGCAGGAGAGTTCGAATCCGCTGGCGGTCTATTCGATATTCACCAGCGGGCTGGGCCTGCTCGTGCTGATCTGGTGGCTGATCGTGCTGATCCCCAGCATCGCCGTCACCGTGCGGCGCCTGCATGATCGCGACATGTCGGGCTGGTGGTATCTCGGCTTCATCGTCGTGTCCTTCATCCCGTTCGTCGGCATCCTGGCCGCGATCGCCTTCCTCGTGCTGATGCTGCTCGACGGCACGCCCGGGCCCAATCGCTTCGGGCCCGATCCCAAGGGCCGCGGCGGGGCGGAAGTGTTCGCCTAGAGCGTTCGCAGCGCCTGGGCGGGCCGCGCCCGCAGCAGCGGGAGCGATCCGCCCAGCGCGAAGCCCAGCACCAGCAGCAGGCCGATGCCGAGCACGGCCAGCACGCGCGGCCAGTCGGGCAGCCAGTCGAAGTCGAACAGCTGGACGATCACCGCCCAACCCAGCGCGCTGCCCAGCACCAGCGCCACGCCGGCAAGAAGCAGGGCGAGCAGGCCGTATTCCGCCAGCTGCATCGCCAGCAATTGCCGCCTGCTCGCGCCCAGCACGCGCAGGATCACATTGTCGTAGAGCCGGCTGGCCCGCGCGGCGGCGATCGCGCCCAGCAGCACGGCGATCCCGGCCAGCACCGCCACGGAAGCCGCGGCGAGCACCGCATTGCCGACCTGGCCCAGGATCGTGCGCGCTTCGGCCAGCACCTGCCCCACCTCGATCACCGAGCTCGAAGGGAAGGCGCGCACCATCTGCCGCAGCAGCGGCCCGGTGGGCGCGCCGGGCGGCAGGTCCACCGTGGCGGCAAGGTTGTGCGGGGCATCGGCGATCGCGTTCGGTGAGAACACCAGCACATAGTTGAAGCCCAGCGAATCCCAGTCGATCCGGCGGAAGCTGGCGATGCGGGCGTCGCGCTCCACCCCCAGCAGCCCGATGGTGAGATAATCGCCCAGCCTGAGGCCCAGCGCATGGGCGAGGTCCTCGTCGATCGAGACCAGCGGCTCGCCCTTGTAGCCCGGCCCCCACCACCGGCCAGCGGTCAGCGTGTTGCCTTCGGGCACCGTGTCGGCATAGGTCAGCCCGCGTTCGCCGCGCAGCGGCCAGGCATCGTCCGGCAACTCGTCCAGATCGGCCACCCGCGTCATCGCGCCCTTGGGACCATAGGCCAGGATGCGCCCGCGCATGTTGGGCACGCTGCGGATGGTTGCGCCCGGATCGACCTTGCGCACCAGCGCCTCGAACTCGCCGATCCGGTCGCGCGGGATGTCGAGCACGAAATAATCGGGCGCTTCCTGCGGCACGCTGCGGCGGATATTCGCATCGAGGCTGGTCTGCACCACGGCGAGCAGGACGAAGGCGGCAAGGCCGAAGCCCAGCGCGGTCACCAGCGAGCCGGTCTGGGCGCCCGGGCGATGGAGATTGGCGATGGCGTTGCGCAGCAGCGGATTGCGCGGGCGTGGCAGGCGCGCCGCCAGCGCCCGGACTCCGAGTCCGAGCAGCGCCAGCAGGCCGAGCAGCCCCCCCGCCCCCGCCAGGAAGCCCGCGCCGAGCAGCGGCTGCGCCGTGCCCACCAGCGCCAGCGCGGCGATCGCGGCCAGCCCTCCGCCCACCGGCAGCAATGCGGCGCGCCATTCGGAGGCGAGCGGGGACACGCGCTCCCGCATCAATGCCATGGCCGGGAAGCGCCGCGCCTTGAGCAGGGGCGGCGCGGCGAAGACCAGCGCCACCATCAGGCCGAAGCCGGCGGCGCGCAGCAGCGCGGCGGGATCGATCACCAGTCCGGTCTCCACCGGCAGCAGCGAGCCGAGCGCCCAGGCGAGCAGCGGGGTGAGCGCCACGCCCGCCACGAGGCCGGCCAAGGCGCCCGCCAGCGCCGCCGCACCCAGCTGCAGCGCGTAGATGCGGGCGATGTCCCCGCTGGTCGCGCCCAGGATCTTCAGCGTGGCGATGCTGGTGCGCCGGGCCTGGAGATAAGAGGAGACGCCGCCGCCGATCCCGATCCCGGCGATCACCAGCGCGGCGAGGCCCACCAGCGTCAGGAAATCGCCCATCCGGCTCACGAAGCGGTCCGCGCCCGGGGAGGCGCGCTCGGCCGTGCGATATTCGAAGCCCGCGGAAGGGAAGCGCGCGGCGATCGTGTCCGCCACGTCCTGCGCGTCGCGCGGGGAGGGGAAGGCGATGCGATATTTGCCGCGATACATCGCGCCTGGGGCCACGAGGCCCGCCTTCGCCGGCACGTCCGCGCCCACGATCACCGTGGGGCCGAGCGCGAAGCCTTCCGAAAGCCGGTCAGGCTCTTCGCCGATGATCCCGCCGGCGACGAGGTCCAGCGTGCCCAGGCGAAAGCGGTCGCCCGGAGCGATCCCCAGCCTGTCCGCCGCGCCCTGCGCCAGCCAGGCCTGGCCGGGGGGTGGTGCGCCGGCCTTGCGCCCGTCCGCCAGGGTGAAGCTGCCGACCAGCGGCCAGGCGTCGTCCACCGATTTCAGCTCGACCGGGGCGGCGATATCCCCCGCGCTCGCGGTCGCCTGCATCCGCAGCCCGCCCGAGATGCGCCCATAGCGGGCGATGGCCTGCATCTCCTCCGCCGTGGGCGTGCGCTGCCAGATCGAGACTTCGAGATCGCCACCCAGGATCTCGCGCCCGCGCGCCTCGATCTCGCCGCGGATCGCGCCGGTCAGCGTGCCGATGGCGGCCAGCGCGCCCACGCCCAGGAACAGGCAGACCAGCAGCAGGCGCAGGCCGCGGAAGCGGCGATGCAGATCGCGCCGGGCGATGGTCCAGGCGTTGCGCCAGGGGAGGGCGCCGTGCGCCTCACTCACCGCTGTCGCTCGCGATCAGGCCGTCGGCCAGCGTCACCACGCGGTCGCAGCGTTCGGCGAGGCCGGGATCGTGGGTGATGATCACCAGGGTCGCTTCCATCTCGGCCCGGCGGGCGAAGAGCAGGTCGACGATCTCCTGCCCGGTCGCCGCGTCGAGATTGCCGGTCGGCTCGTCGGCGAAGATCAGTTGCGGGCGCGGGGCGATCGCGCGGGCGATGGCCACGCGCTGCTGCTCCCCACCCGAAAGCTGCGCCGGATAGTGGGACAGGCGATGGCCCAGGCCCACCGCTTCCAGCTCGGCCTTCGCCCGTTGCAAGGCATCGGCTTCCCCGGCCAGCTCCATCGGGGTGGCGACGTTTTCCTGCGCAGTCATGGTCGGCAGCAGGTGGAAGGCCTGCAGCACGATCCCGATCCGCCCGCGCCGGGCCGTGGCCAGCGCGTCCTCCCCCATGGCGGCGAAATCCTGCCCGGCCACGGTCAGTGCGCCGCCGCTCGCCCGTTCGAGGCCGGACAGCACCGCCATCAGCGAGCTCTTGCCCGAACCCGACGGGCCGAGCAGGGCCAGCGTCTCGCCACGGGCCACGGTGAGGTCGATCCCGCGCAGGATCTGGACGGCGGCATTGCCGTCGCCGAGCGCAAGGGTGAGATTGGATGCCACGATGGCCGAGGGACTTGTCACCGCCCAGCGATGGCATAGGGAAGGCGCTTGCAGCAAGGAGCTTGGCCGATGCGTGACGTGGGTTTGTCGATTGTGCTGGCCGCCGGCCTTCTGCTCGGCCTCGCGGGCTGCGGCGAGAAGGCGCCCGCACCCCCACAGACCGAAGAAGCGCGGGAAGTGCCCGATACGGTGCCTGTGATGGGGCCGGAACGGCGCATCCTGGCCTTCGGAGACAGCCTGTTCGCCGGCTATCGGGTGAAGGAGGGCGAAAGCTATCCGGCGAAGCTGGAAGCGGCACTGCGGGCGCGGGGGATCAATGCCCGGGTCGCCAATGCGGGCGTTTCGGGCGACACCAGCGCGGCGGCGCTGCAGCGGCTCGCCTTCACCCTGGACAACCAGGCGGTGAAGCCGGACCTCGCGATCGTGGAGCTGGGCGGGAACGACCTGCTGCGCAGCCTCCCCCCCAGGGAAACGCGGGAGAATATCGGCGCGATCCTGGCCGAGCTGAAAAAGCGCGGCATCCCCGTGCTGCTGATGGGCATGCGCGCCCCGCCCAATCTCGGCGCGGCCTTCCAGCGGGAATTCGACGGGCTCTATCCCGCGCTCGCCAAGGAATACGGCGCGGCGCTGGTGCCGTTCTTCCTCGAAGCGATCTACGACAAGCCGGACCTGCTGCAGGACGACAACATCCATCCAACCTCTCACGGGATCGAGGAACTGGTCGCCGCCACGGCGGAGGATGTGGCCGGAGCGCTGCCGAAGGAGGGGGAGTAGGCCCGCAATTACTCGCTCGTCATGCTAGCGAAAGCTGGCATCTCGGGCGGCCACTCTCCCTTCGTCATTGCGAGGGACCGTAAGGTCCCGCGGCAATCCAGGGCCGTTATATGGGGCCCTGGATTGCCGCGTCGGCTTCGCCTCCTCGCAATGACAAAAGGAGGATGGCGGCCGCCTGAGACCCCAGCCTTCGCTGGGGTGACGAGAAAGGGGGAACTTCCCTCAGGCCAGCCTGTCCAGCATCCCGCCTTCCACGCGCCAGGTTGCGGCTTCGCCTGCTATCCCGGCGAAGGGGGGGAGCTCCGTGCCCGTCAGCCAGACCTGTGCCTTGCCCTTGCGCAGCCGGTCGAACAGCGCGGCGCGGCGCAGGGGATCGAGATGGGCGGCGACCTCGTCGAGCAGCAGCACGCCCGGCCTTCCACCGGCGGCCAGCCCGGCATGGGCCAGCGTGATCGCGATCAGCATCGCCTTCTGCTCCCCGGTCGAGCAGAGCGCGGCCGGCTGGTCCTTGCCGGCCATCGTCACCTCCAGCTCGTCGCGATGCGGGCCGGTGAGGGTGCGCTGGGCTGCCCGGTCGCGCCCGCGGCCGGAGCGCAGGGCTTCGGCCATCGCGCCCTGCTCCAGCGGTCCGCCGGGGCGATAGGCGAGGGCCGGGCGGGCGAAGGGTTCTTCCGGCAGCATGGCGAGCTCGGCAGACAGCCGCCCGACCAGCGCCGCGCGCCCTGCGGCCAGCGCCGCGCCGGCTTCCGCGAGCTGCCCTTCCACCGCGTCGAGCCATCGCGGATCGGGCTCCGCCGGTTCGGCCAGCAGCCGGTTGCGTTCCTTCAGCGCCGCCTCGTAGCGGGTGGAGCGGCGCGTGTGGGCCGGGTCCAGCGCCAGCGCCAGCCGATCCATGTAGCGCCGCCGTGCGCCCGCGCTGTCGGCGAAGAGCCGGTCCATCGCCGGGGTCAGCCAGCTCACGGCCAGCCATTCGCCCAGGCTGACAGCGCTGGCATCGGCCCCGTTCACCTGCACGATCCGGCGATTGGGCCGCGCGGGGTCCGTGCCGGTGCCGAGCATGACCCGCTCCGCCCCGTCCTCCGGATCGAGCTCGGCGCTGACGGCGAAGCCGCCCGTCTCGCCGGCCGCCGCCATCTCCGCCAGTGGCGCGCGGCGCAGGCCACGGCCCGGCGCGAAAAGCGAAAGCGCTTCGAGCACGTTGGTCTTGCCGGCGCCGTTCTCCCCCACCAGCAGGTTCAGATGGGCGGCGCCGTCGATGCGGCTCGCCCGGTGGTTGCGGAAGGCGGACAGGGTGATGCGATCGAGCGCCATGGCGGGCGGGCGGAGATGCTAGGCCGCGTCTCCACCGGGCCGTCCGCTGCGGGCGAAGGGCGAGAAGTCCGTGTCGCTGTCGAAAACCTCCACCCCTTCGCGGCGCTTGAGGAAGCCGACCACGAGATAGGTCACGGGGGTGAGTACCGCTTCCCAGCCGGTCTTGATCAGCCATTGCGAGATCACGACCTGCAGCAGCTGCTCCGGCGGCCAGCCGGCGAGGCCATAGAAGGCGAGCGGATAGAAGATCATGCTGTCGAGCCCCTGGCCGACCACGGTCGAGCCGATGGTGCGCATCCACAGGAAGCGCCCCCCGGTCATCAGCTTCATTTTCGCCAGCACGAAGCTGTTGGCGAACTCGCCCGCCCAGAAGGCCAACATGGATGCGGCGACGATCCGCCAGCTGTTGCCGAACACGAATTCATAGGCTTCCTGCCCCGGCCAGCCCTGCGCCGGCGGCAGGGCCACCACCACCGCCGCCATGAAGGCCATGAAGATCAGCGCGGCGAAGCCGGTCCAGATCACGCGGCGGGCCCTGGCGTAGCCATAGACCTCGGTCAGCACGTCGCCGATGATGTAGCTCATCGGGAAGAACAGCACCCCGGCGCCGAACGACCATTCCATGCCGTTGGGCAGGGTGACGTAGGAAGGCTTCGAAGCGCCGATGATGTTCGACAGCAGCAGGATCGCGACGAACGCCGCCATGATGAAGTCGAAATAGCGGAACTGGGCGCGTGCGCCCGCATTCCCCTCGATCCGTTTGGGATGCCCGTCCATGATTGCGGAGGTAACCTGAAATCCGCGTTCCGCAAAGCGCCCAGGTGGAACCGGCCCGCAATCCGGCCTTGCTTCGGATTAGGCGTTGCGGGCGGGGATGCGAAGCGTGTAGCGCACCTTGCCGGGGCCCCGTAGCTCAGCTGGATAGAGCATCGGTCTTCTAAACCGATGGTCGCGTGTTCGAATCACGCCGGGGTCACCACTTCCATGGAAGAAGCGCATGGCCCGAAACGGGCCGCGGCTGCTGAAATCTGCTGCGCATCCCCGATGTCGTGATATTGCCCACGGTTTGACCGACTTCCGCAAGGAAGGCGAAACGAATCAAATCGCGCCTGCCTTGTGGAAGGGAAGCGTTCGTCGAAGGCTGCAAGAAGATGATCCGAAATGAATTGAAGACAAGCCTTGAAACCAGGGAAGCCAGATATCACGAATTCTACAAGATAGGGTCCAGGCTCGACGTGGAATTCCGCTTCACGCGCCAGATGGTGATGACTGCGCGCAAATGGACTTCCTATATCGACGAGACGATCAGGCAGGCCACCGGCCATCCGCGTGCGCATTGGCAGACGCTGTTCGCGCTCGCCTTCTCCGAAGGCCCGGTGCCCACGCTCGTCCTGTCCGAAAGGCTGGGCGTGCGCTGGCCCACTCTCATCCGCACCCTCAACAAGCTGGAGAAGCTCGGGATGGTGGTCCGCTACCAGAACGAGGATGATCGCCGGTCCCGCCTGGTGGGCATCACCGAGAAGGGGATGGAGCTGGTCGTGGCGGTGAAGCAGATCCTCGACCCGACCCGGAACGATCTCCTGCGCCCCCTGAACGTCAGGGAAATGCGGGAGACGGAAGAGACCTTGAAGAAATTCCAGCTGCTCCTGGCGCGAATCACCGGGGACTGATCCCCCGGCCGTCTCCCCGCGCCATTGAGCAAGGTCGGGACAAGCGATTCTATACCTCCACTGTCATTCCCGCGCAGGCGGGAATCCAGACCGCGACAACCGCGCCTGCCGCTCTGGATTCCCGCCTGCGCGGGAATGACGAAACTTGCTTGTCCAAAAGGGGGCAAGCGCCAAGCGAGTTCGGAAGAACGAAGAAGCGTTCGCCCTTAGCGCGGGCGTCAACATTATTTGACTTTCTCCAATATTTACCAGCGGGCGCAAGCTCGACTGCGCTTCGGAAGTTCGGCCCGGTGCTGATCGCCGGTGTCCGATCGCCAAGGTATAATGCGCCATATACCAATGAATTAAACCAAGTTTTGTGTCTCGCCAGAGCGCGTGCGCCCCATTCCATCCCTCCTCCGGTGTCAGGTGATCTTCCCTTGACAGCATCGCGTTTCGCTTGCCGAAAATACCAACTTGACTTTCTCCAATCAGAATATGTAACAGGCTACGTTAATAAGGGCGCAAAGCCGACGGCCGAGGGGTAGAAGCTTCCGGTCGCGACAAGCCGCAGAACAGAATGGCGGCTGAAGTTTTGGGACTGCCGCAGCTTCCGAAAATGGAGGCGCGGAAGACACGAGGGGAGGAAGACTGATGGCTACCACACACTCGAATTGTGTTCGTGCGGCGCTTGCCTGCTCAAGCGCCCTCTATCTGCTTGCCGGAGGCTCGGGCGCCTATGCGCAGGACACCGGGGAAAGCGTGCGGTCGGACGAGGCGGCGATCGTCGTCACCGGATCGCGCATCCAGCGGCGGGATTACGAGGCGAACAGCCCGATCGTGACCGCGGGGGAGGATCTGCTGAAGAATTCCTCCACCTCCGCGATCGAGACGAGCCTCAACAAGCTGCCCGCATTCACTCCGGTGCAGACCCCCGCGCTGGGCGGCGACGTGCAGCCCACCGCCACCAGCACGCCGGGCGCGGCCACGATCTCGCTGCGCGGCCTCGGCACCAACCGCAACCTGGTGCTGGTCGACGGGCGCCGGGCTACGCCTGCGAACGCGCTGGGGGTGGTGGACGTCAACACCATTCCCGCCGCCGCGATCGAGCGGGTGGAAGTGATTACCGGCGGCGCATCGGCGACCTATGGCGCCGACGCCGTGGGCGGCGTGGTCAATTTCATCCTCAAGAAGAATTTCCAGGGCCTCGAGCTCGACGGATCGATCGGCACCACCGAGCATGGCGGCGGCCGCGAATATACGATCAGCGGCCTGATGGGCGCCAATTTCGACGATGGGCGCGGCAACGTCACCATCGGCTTCTCGACCAACGACCGCAAGGCGGCGCTGCGCCGCGACCGTGACTGGTTCGTCGATGCGTGGAAGGACCCGCGCTTCACCGGCACCGAGTTCTTCCCGGACTTCTCGGGCTTCCAGCCCTATGGCGGGATCAATCCCAGCCAGTCGGTCTATGACGGCATCTTCGGCGCCGGTGCGGTTTCGGCCGACAGCCGGCTCTACTTCAACCCCAGCGGCACGGCGTTCACCGGCTTCTTCCAGAGCCCCGCGGGCGGCGTGGGCCGGTTCGAAGGCGATCTGACCGGGGAGAAGTGGAAGCTGCAGGCCGACGGCACGCTGGGCCAGAACTTCCTGGACGATCTCGTGACCCTGCCGCTCAACCGCTACAACATCTATGCGCGCGGCAATTACGAGATCAACGACTGGATCGGAGTGTTCGGCCAGGCGACCTTCACCCGGGTGACCACTCACACCGTGCAGCAGCCTTCGCCTTCGGTGAACGGCTGGTCCGCCCTGGTGCCTGCCTCCAACCCCGTGCCCGATGAACTGCGCGACATCCTGAACAGCCGCGTGGTGCCGGTGGGCACGTCGCAATCGACGCTCGACCTGCTGCATTGCGGATCGGGCGTGGTCCCCGGCGCCGCCGGCTCCGGCGCGAATTGCGACTGGCAGCTCACCTACTACCTGAACTACGCCAATCGCGAAGCGAAGACCGATGTATACACCTACAACATCGTCGCGGGCTTCGAGGGCAAGATCCCGGGCACGGACTGGACCTGGGAACTCTACGGATCGCAGGGTGAATCGGAAACCAACGCGCTGATCACCGGCACCGCCTCGCTCGAACGCTTCCGTGAGGTGGTCTCCAGCCCGAACTGGGGCGCCGGCTTCAGCGCGCAGGGCAATCCGCTGTTCGGCGGCTTCGGCGCATCAGCGGCTACCTGCACCAGCGGCTTCAATCCGTTCGACAAGGCGACGCCGATTTCGCAGGACTGCATCGACGCCGTCGCGGCCAATCTGAAGAACCGCGCGGTGATGCAGCAGACCGTGTTCGAGTTCAACGCGCAGGGCGGGCTGTTCGAGCTTCCGGCCGGGCAGGTCCGCGCGGCGATCGGCGCCAGCCATCGCAGCAACAAATATGATTTCGAGAACGACACGCTCACCTCGCAGGGGCAATCGTTCCAGGACCAGGTCATCGGCATCTATCCCAGCGGCAATTCCTCCGGCGAGATCAAGGTGGACGAACTCTATGGCGAGCTGCTGATCCCGATCCTGTCCGATGTTCCGGGGATCAAGCGGTTCGAGCTCAATCTCGGCGCCCGCACCTCGGACTACAACACCACCGGGAACAGCTTCACCTGGAAGGCGATGGGCGACTGGGAAGTGACCGACTGGCTCCGCATCCGCGGCGGCTTCAACAAGGCGGTCCGCGCACCCAATGTGGCGGAGCTCTACCTGGCGCCGCAGCAGACCTTCACCGCCGCCGGCGGCGGCGATGTCTGCCGGATCACGAACGCGCTGTCCTATTCCGCCAATCCGGCGGTGAACACCAATGCGGCCAATGTGCGGGCGGTCTGCAGCATCTTGATGGACCAGACCATCCCCGGCACCGCCGCCACCTTCTACGGCAACCCGCAATTCTCCGAGGCGGTCGGGCCGGCCTTCGCCTTCCCGACGCTGGTGGGCAATCCCGATGTCCAGCCCGAGACGGCCAAGACCTGGACGCTGGGGGCGGTGATCAATTCACCCTTCGCGGGCGATGCGCTGAGCCGGCTGCGCCTGTCGATCGACTACTACAATATCCGGGTGGACAACGCGATCGGCCCACAGACGCTGGACAGCGCCCAGCGCGCCTGCTTCGATCCCACCTTCAACCCGGCGATCTCCTCCGATCCCGCCGCAGCCGCGGCCAGCCCGTTCTGCCAGGCGATCGGGCGCGTGGCGGGCGACGGGGCGCTGGGCAATGTCGCGGTCACCTATCTCAACAACGGCCGCTTCCGCACCCAGGGCATCGACGTGCAGCTCGATTGGGCGCTGCCGATCGGGCCGGGCACCTTCACGCTCAATTCCGTGTTCAACTATCTGATCACGATGAAATCCGCTCCGCTGCCGGCCTCGGCGGGCGAAGCGGGCCAGCTGGTCGAATATGCCGGCACGCTCGGCCCGTCGGGCAGCAACGGCGTGGGCGAGAACGGGCTCAACCCGGGCGCCTTCCGCTGGAAGATGCTGAACACCTTCGGCTATTCCATCGGCCCGGCCAGCATCTCGCTGCAATGGCAGCACCTGCCGGCCGCGAAGTCGGCCTCCTATCCGCTGGACCCGACCACGTCCTTTGTCGGCTCGCCCAATTACGACCTGTTCAACCTCAGCGGGTCCTACGCCGTCACTGACAATATCACCTGGCGCTTCGGGGTGGACAACCTGTTCGACAAGGCCCCGCCGCTGGTCGAGTACAACGGCGACACCACGGGCCTCGCCAACACGGTGGGTAGCGTTCCGTTCAACGCCTATTTCTTCGATCTCATCGGACGCCGGTTCTACACCGGCATCAACATGAAGTTCTGAGAGGGAGTGATTTTTCCGAGCATCGGGCTGCACAATTCAGTGTCCTCCGGCAGCCCATGCCAACTTCAGGCCGGCCTTTACGGGCCGGCCTCTCCTTTTTATCTCGGAAAGAAAACAAGGTTCGTGGGAGAGTGGATGTGCGCAACATGAGGTCCTGGGCGCTGCTGGCCCTTGCAACGGTGGGTCTTGCCCTTTCCGCCTGTGGCGGCGGTGATCGGAAGCCGGAATACGGAAACATCGATGAGGCGCGGCTCACCGCGGCCGACAAGGACGAGGACAATTGGCTCGGCTACGGCCGCACTTATGAGGAGCAGCGCTTCAGCCCGCTGAAGGAGGTGAACGACGGGAATGTCGGCCAACTCGGCCTCGCCTTCGCCGTCCAGCTCGACACCAATCGCGGACAGGAAGCGACGCCGATCGTGGTGGACGGGGTGATGTATTTCTCCACCGCCTGGGATCACATCTATGCGATCGACGCCGCCACCGGGAAGGTGCTGTGGACCCACGATCCCAAGGTGGACGGCAATAAGGCCGTCCACGCCTGCTGCGACGTGGTCAATCGCGGGGTCGCGGTGTGGAAGGGCAAGGTGTTCTTCGGCACGATCGACGGGCGGCTGATCGCGCTCGACGCCGGCACCGGCAAGGAGCTGTGGTCCGTGGTCACGCTCGACCGGTCGAAGCCCTACACGATCACCGGCGCACCGCGCGTGTTCAAGGACAAGGTGGTGATCGGCAACAGCGGCGCCGAGCTGGGCGTGCGCGGCTACATCACGGCCTACGACACCGAGACGGGCAAGCAGGTGTGGCGCTTCTACACCGTGCCCGGCAACCCGGCGGACGGGCCGGACCATGCGGCGTCGGACGAGGCCTTCGCCCGGTTCGCCGGCAAGACCTGGGCCGGCAAGTGGTGGGAGATGGGCGGCGGCGGCACCGTGTGGGATTCGATCGTCTACGATCCCGAATTCGACCAGCTGATCGTCGGCGTGGGCAACGGCTCGCCCTGGAACCACCGCGCACGCTCGGACGGGAAGGGGGACAATCTGTTCCTCTCCTCGATCCTCGCGCTCGATCCCGATACCGGGGCCTATAAGTGGCATTACCAGGTCAACCCGGCCGAAACCTGGGATTTCACCGCCACCCAGCAGATCACCCTGGCCGATCTTAAGATCGACGGGAAGCTGCGCAAGGTGGCGATGCAGGCGCCGAAGAACGGCTTCTTCTACGTGATCGACCGGAGCAACGGGAAGCTGATCAGCGCCGAACCCTATGTGCCGCAGAACTGGGCGGAGCGGATCGACCTCAAGACGGGCCGCCCGGTGGAAGTGCCGGGGGCACGCTTCGCCGACAAGCCGTTCATGATCTATCCCTCGGGCCTGGGCGCGCATGCCTGGATGCCGATGAGCTATTCGCCGCTGACCGGCCTGGTCTACATCCCGGCGATGCATGCGCCGCTGACGCTGGAAGACGATGTGGACTATCATCGCTATCCCGGCCGCTGGAACACGGGCGTGAAGATGATCGGCACGCCGCCCGGCCGCGAGGAGGAAGGGCGCTACAAGGGCTGGCTGGTCGCGTGGGACCCGGTGAAGCGGAAGGCCGCCTGGAAGGTGGAGCGCGACTGGCCGTGGAACGGCGGCACGCTGGCGACCGCGGGCAACCTCGTCTTCCAGGGAGACAATCGCGGGGCTTTCCGCGCCTATGACGCGAAGAGCGGCAAGGAACTGTGGAGCTTCGATGCCGGGCGCGGCGTGATGGCGGGGCCGATCTCCTATCGCGTGGACGGCGTGCAATATGTGGCCGTCCTTGCCGGCTATGGCGGCTCGATGGGCATGGCCTCGGAATCGCCCTGGATGCCCACCCCGCCGCCCAACGGGTTGCTGCTGGCGTTCCGGCTGGGCGGCACGGCGAAGATGCCCGAAACTCCGCCTGCGCCCGATCTGCCCTATGTGACCAGCGACGAGACCTTCACGCCGGCACAACTGGCGGAAGGCGCGAAATGGTATGGCCAGTTCTGCCGCATCTGCCATTCCGGCCCGACCAATCCCAACCTGTTCCGTTCGCAGATCGCCACCAATTCGGAAGCCTTCAAGTCGGTGGTGATCGACGGCGCGCTGGCGGCGAACGGCATGGTGAGCTTCAGGGATTACCTGACGGCGGCACAGGCGGAGGATATCCGGGCCTATATCCTGCAGGAAGCGCGCCGGCTGAAGGAAGCCGAAGCGAAAGGCGCGCCGCCGCCCTCGCGCGGGCGCTGAGAAGGCGGCAAGCTATGAGGAGGAGAGATGCGATGGAACCGCGCGTTAAGGGAATCTCCGGGGCGAAGGTCGCGATGGCGGTGGCCGCCTTCGCGGCAGGGGCGGCCATGCCCGCCTCCGCCCAACCGTCCGACGGCGCCCTGCTGGGCAATCTGCGCGCATGCGCCCGGATCGAGGATCCCGGGGCGCGCCTCGCCTGCTATGACGGCAATTTCCCTCCCGGCGCGAGCCCCGCAGCGGCTGGAACCGGGGGCGGCGCAAGGGTCGCAGCGGGAGGGGCCGGGAGCTTCGGCGCGGAATCGATCAAGAGCCCCGACCGCTTCGAAAGCTCCGCCCAGCGCGATCGCGGCGCGGACGAGATCCGCCCCCGCGTGCTGGACGCGCGCCAGCGCGAGCCGGGCATCTATCTGGTGACGATCGAGGACGGCGCCCAATGGCTGTTCTCCGAACCCGTCCCGCGCAATTTCCGCCCGCCCCGCAAGGGCGCCCTGGTCGAGATCAAGCGCGCCTCGCTGGGCAGCTTCCTGATGGTGGTGGACGGCCAATCCGCCGTCCGCGTCCGCAGAGTGAAATAGCCCCTTCCCCAAGAAGGACATTCCCCCTCCCGTTGTGCTTCGCACAGCTTCGCTTCCAAGCGGGGAGGGAGCAGAGCCCACAATTCCCCCTCCCCTTGAGGGGAGGGGGGCAGGGGTGGGGTCTGGCCCCAGGCGAATGCTTGACCTGGAAGCACCACTGTTAGGTGACACTAGGTTCTAGAAGGGATCGAGGGCGGGATTTGGTGGGATTTTCCGGGCTTTCGTGGGACGCGATCCGGGGATTCCCGCCATTTTCGGGGCCGGCTGGGTGCGCCAGGCGGCGCGGCGAGACTGTCTAGAGTTTCGGTTAATTTAGTCGATGGTTTGACAAGAGCGGCTGGAATCTCGCCCTGCTCTGAAAGAGCTCTTAGAGGCGGATTTGCGCGGGTGGCCTGCTGCCGGTTTGGTGGACACCGAGATAGGGTGTTTCCACCTATCGGAGGTCCACAATGCAAAGAAGGAAGTTCAGCCGCGAGTTCAAGCTTGAGGCGGTGAGGATGGTCCGCGA
>Ga0164243_10000820_pt1 | contig 54340 bp, 46 predicted proteins | sample OricompcompostOP_FD_108781 | JGI IMG/M metagenome (GOLD analysis project Ga0164243, IMG submission 108781) | Organic Plus compost microbial communities from Emeryville, California, USA - Original compost - Organic plus compost (OP) | ecosystem: Engineered > Solid waste > Mixed feedstock >... | reverse complement strand
TGGCGGCGGCGGCGGCAACGGCGGACGGCTGCTTCCGGTGGCTGCACGAGGGCTTCGGCAGCAATTACCGCCTCACCGAAATGCAGGCCGCGATCGGCGCGATACAGCTTGCGAAGCTGCCCGGGTGGCTGGCGGCCCGGCAAGGCAACGCCGCCATTCTCGACGAAGCGCTGGGCGACATCCCCGCGCTGCGGCTCGCTCGCCCGCCCGCGCACGTCCGCCACGCCTATTACAAATATTATTGCTTCCTGCGGCCCGATCCGTCCGACGACGGCGCGGCGCGCGATGCGTTCGTCCGCGATCTTCAGAAAAGGGGCGTGCCGTGCGGCACCGGCTCCTGTCCCGAAATCTATCGGGAACGGGCCTTTGCGGATAGCGACTCGCATCCTGTCCGGCCGCTGCCGATGGCGCGGCTGGTCGGGAACAGCAGCATCATGCTGCCGGTCGACCCGTCGCTGAGCGCGGCGGACATGCGGCGGATCGCGGACCGGATCAGATCATGCGCGATGCGCCGCGAGGGATGAGGCCGCCCCCGACCGGCGACCGCCCGCGCGAAGCCTTTCCCGAAGGGTTCGCGCCGCCGGACGCGGACGGGGGCATCCGTGACATGGGCAAGACCATGGTGACGCCCCTGCTGACGATCGCCGTGCTCTTCTCCTGCTTTCACCTGTGGCGCATAGGCAATGTGAACCTGACGCTCAGCGACGCGCTCTTCATGGGCGTGGTCCTGATCGAGCTGGGGCTGGGGCGGCTCAACGGAACGCCGTTCGGGACACTGACGCCGATCTGGCTGGGTAGCCTGGTGCTGATGCTGACCGGCCTGTTCATCGGCAGCTATGTCAACGGCGACCTTCTGCGCTGGATCATCGTCGCCGGGCAATATCTGTTCAGCTACATGCTGCTGCCCATGGTGCTGATCCGCGATATCGGCACGATACGCAGGCTGATCGTCACGCTCATCATCGGTATAGTGGCGATGGAAAGCATGGGCGTGCTGGTCTACTACACGATGGACGGGTTCACGCAGGCCAACGCCATATTCGGCCCGGATTTCATCACCGGCGGCAGGCGGCTGGGCGCGATGGTGGGGGACGCGAACTGGAACTCCGCCGTCATCGCCATGACCCTGCCCTTCGTGGTCTATGCGGGCAACCGGCGGCTGATCCCCGCCGCGGCGGCTCTGGCGGCTGCGACGATGCTGATGTGGGCGCTGATGCTCGCGGCGTCCTTCACCGGCTTTTGCGCCGCCCTGCTGGCCATGGGCATGATGGTCTTCGTCGGTCGCCTGCGCCCTTCGCCCCGGATACTGATCCTGGCGGGCCTGTTGGCGGCGGGGCTTTATGCGTCGGGATACCAGATGCCCGAGATATTCGCGAAGCGCGTCGCGCCCGCCTTCCAGAACGGCGACCTGGAAGAGGCCGGCACCTATGACGACCGCGCCGAACTGATCGCCGAAGCGTGGGGCAATGCCGAAAATACCGTGATCATCGGCATGGGCGTGGACAAATTCCGCGAATTCAGCCCGTCGGGACAGCCCGTCCACAACATGTATATGCTCGAACTGGCCGAAGGCGGCGTCATGGCGCTGGCGGGATGGCTGGGCGTGGTCATCACCCTGACCCTGATCCCGCTGACCCGGCTGCGATCCCACCGGCTCGAAGCGTCGCTGGCGCTGGCGGTGATCGTTGTGTTCCAGGTGTTCACCATGGCGAGCCCGCATATGTATGCCCGGCTGTGGATGGTGCCGGTGCTGCTGTCGCTGGGCGTCGTCCTGAAAACGGACGCCTCCTCCTTTTGGGCAGGCCGTTCCCCCCGAAGCGTAATCCCTTCGCGCGCCACATGGAATAAAATCCATCGCACCCAAGTTGCGCGGAGGCGATGATGACAAAAGACAAGCGGCATCACTGGCTGGGGCTTTTCGCCTGCATGGCGATGGCAGCCTGTTCCCCCACTTCGGGCCTGACGGACCTGCCGCCCGCCCCGTCGAGCGAATATGCGCTGGGCGCGGGCGACGAATTGCGGATCAGCGTCTATGGGCTGGACGGGCTGGCGAACAATTATGTGATTACCGATGCGGGCGTGGTCTCCCTTCCCTTCATCGGCGACGTCGCAGCCAGCAACAAGACCGCCGACCAGATCAAGCAATCCATCGCCCAGGCGCTGGTCGCAAAGCAGATCGTGAACAACCCGATCGTCAATGTTCAGGTCAACCAATACCGCCCCTTCTTCATCATCGGGGAGGTCAAGAAGCCGGGCGAATATCCGTTCCGGCCGGGAACGTCCGTGCTGACGGCGATCGCCATGGCGGGCGGCTACACCTTCCGGGCCAATACGTCCAAATTCTCCATAACCCGGCGCAACGGCAACGGAAACATCACCGCCGCCGCCACGGAAAAGGCGTATGTACAGCCCGGCGATACGATCCGGGTCTATGAAAGCTGGTTCTAGACCGTGCGCCGGCCGACACAGTCGCCCCGAGGGGGATCGCATGTCCTGCTTTGCGGCATCGCCCTGTGGGGGTCGGTGCTGGCTCAAACCGCCCGCGCGCAGACGATCGAGGAGGACAGGCGGCAGAATCAGTCCGTGCTCGATCTGGAACGGCCGGGCTATGAGCCGCGCACGCTGAAGCTGGGCGACGTTATGCTTTTGCCCGAACTGGACGTCGGCGCGACCTACAACAGCAACATCTATGCCGCGCATGTGGATCGGCGGGACGATATCGTCACCAGCATCCAGCCGCGCGTGAGCATCCGGAAGGACGAAGGCCGGTTCCAATGGCTGGGCGAGCTGTCCGGCGACATCCGCCGCTACGCTTCGAACAGCCGCGAGAACAGCGAAAGCTATGGCGCCGCCGGGACGTTCAAGGCGCTGCTCAGCCAGGAGCTGACGATCAGCGGGACGGCGGGCTACCAACGGGCCGTCGAGAACCGGGCGGACCCCGAAGTGCGGCAGAATCCCACGCTGGGTCCGCCGCTGTTCGACATGTTGACGGGAAAACTCGAAATGAAGCTCACGGGCAGCAGGATCGGCTTTTCGCTCAAGGGCGAAGCGGAAAAATATGATTTCGTCTCGCGCATCAACGACGACCGCGCCTTCACCAGTTACCGGGGCACGGCAAGGCTGTCCTATCGGCTGTCGCCCATGCTGGATGGATATGCGCAGGTCTATGTCAACCAGCGCGATTTTCGCCTGCGGGCGCCGACAACGGGCGCGAGCCGCGACGGCCGCACCATCGGCGGCCTTATCGGCGTGCAGGTCAATCCGGGCGGAAAGCTGCGCGGCGAGATCGGGGCGGGCGTGTTCCGCTACAAACCGGAATCCTCGCTGTTCCGCAGCTTTTCCGGCTTCGCACTGGAAGGCGCGCTGATCTATTCGCTCCGGCCGCGCACCGCCCTGATCCTCGACGTCTTCAGCGGCGACGTCGCCACGGTGCGCAACGGCGCGAGCGGACGCATCGACCGCAGCGCGCGCCTGACGGTGCAGCAGGAAATCCGCCACAACCTGATCGCCAGCGCGGCCCTTCGCTACCGCCAGACCCGCTATCGCGGAATCGACAGCAGGCTGAACACGTTCAGCGGCGATCTGGACGTGGAATATCTTCTCAACCGCCATCTCGCGCTGGCCCTGACAGGGCAATATTCCAAGCGGACGGGCGGAAGCGCCCCGGACCGATTCGACCGGACCCGCATCGGCGTTGCCCTGCGGATGCGGTATTGAAAGGGCGATGATGGGTAAAGCCGTGCTGCTGACGCTGATCGCCGCAAGCGCGCTTCCCGTGGCGGCGCTTCTGTCGACCAGCGGCGTCGACCGCACCGACGATGCGCGCGGAGCGCCCGGCGGGCCCGAGGCGTTTCCGGGCGCGGAAGGCTATGGCGCGCTGTCGGCCGGCGGGCGCGGCGGCAAGATCATCGCCGTCACCACATTGGCGGACGGTGGCCCCGGATCGCTCCGGGAATGCATCGACCATCAAGGCCCGCGCGTCTGCATATTCCGCGTGGCGGGCGTCATCCGCTTCACGCAGCGGCCGCCGATCATCACGCATCCCTTCATCACCATCGCGGGCCAGACCGCGCCTGGCGGCGGCATCACGCTGGCGCATGGCGGCGGCCCATGGGGCGTCACGCCGCTGCTCATCAAGAACACGCATGACGTGGTGATTCGGGACATAAGGGTCAGGCCGGACCTGCGCGGCGACGTACGCGGCGGGAACGACGCCATCACCTTCGAGAACAGCCGCAACGTCATCATCGATCATGTGAGCGGCAGCTGGGCGCTGGACGAGAATATCAACGGCCAGGGCGACAATGACAATGTGACGATAAGCTGGTCGATCTTCGCGGAAGGGATACCCAAGCACGACAAATGCGCGCTGCTGGGCAGCGACCCGACCAAGCCGCAGCGCATGAGCTTCATCTACAACGCCTGCGCCCATAATGGCGACCGCAACCCGGACATGAACTTCACGCCCGAATCCTGCATCGATATCGTCAACAACATCTTCTATGACGCCGGTTCTCAGTTCGCCGAATTGTGGGAAAGCTATGGCGGCACATGGGCGAATGTCGTGGGCAACGTCTTCCGCGCGGGGCCGAGCACGTCGCCGCAGGCCATCGGCATAGACCGTCAGCAGATCGGCAGCCGCGGCGCGGGACGCCTGTTCCTGAAGGATAATCTGTTCGAAGGGACGTTCACACAACTGGCACCGTCCCTCTCCGAGATCACCGTGGACAGCCCGGTCTGCCCGCTTTCGATCAAGCCAATAACGCCGCAGGCCGCCTATGACACCGTCCTGCGGCAGGCGGGCGCCTTTCCCCGCGATGAAGTCGATCGGCGCGTCGTCGCGGACATACGCAACCGCACCGGCCATATCCGCAAGCAGCCGGGAACCATTCCGCCGATCGCCCCCGCCCAGGCGGAGCCGGACGGCGACGGCGATGGAATGCCCGATGCGTGGGAACGCGCCCACGGCACCCAACCCGATGTCAGCGATCCCTGGCAGGACGCGGACGGCGACGGCATCGCCAACCTGGACGAATATCTGGACGACGCCCATCGCCGGTTGGTTGCGGCGTCCGATTGAACCTTCTCTTCAGCGTCCGCCCCAGCGCGCCGCTATCGTCCGGTAGATTTCCTCGACCACGCCCGCCGCGCCCTGCCGCGTCAGGTGATTGTCGTCCCGATAGAAGATCGCGCCGCCGTCATGGCTGAGGCAGCGCTCGCCCCGGCACAGGGCCTGTTCGGGATAGACGCGCGCCAGATCGGGGTCTTCGCCCAGGGAATCGAGCAGGGCATAGGTCCGGCGGCTGCGATCATGGAACAGCGGAAGAGGAACGGATGCCTGCATCGGCAACTGCCACGCGCCGGGCGGCTGAGTGCGGGCGATTTCCAGCAGCTTGCGGGGGATGTTCCAGCCCATCTCCGGCACGGGATAGACCAGAACGACCTTCACGCCGTTGTCGATCAGCCGGCGAACCATGGCCGCCAGCGCCGCCTGCACGGCGGCATCGCCGACCGCTTTGCCATAGGGACCGGTGGCTCTGGAGATATGGGGCGGCTCGCCCGGTTCGATGCCGCCGCCGCCATTGTCGAACCGGCTTCTTTCCACCACGACGGGAAGGCGCATCATCAGCACGGCAATCGCGCGGGGCTGAGCGATCAGATAGCGCATCCTGGCGGCATTATAGCTGTCGGGGCAGCCGGGTTGCATGGCGTCGACGCGGACGAGGCCGGGCAGCATCAGGCATCCGCCCCGGTTGAGTAGGGTGAGGCTGGCGAGATCCGTCGCGCCAGGCAATCGGTCGATCAGCGCGTTGCTGAGCGTGCGGGCATGGGAATCGCCTGCGATTATGAGATCATAGCCGTCGGGATTGACACCCCGGAACCGACATGGTCCCTTCTCCACGACATAGTTGAGGCATCCCTTCCCGTTTTGGAAAATGGCGGCTTCCTCAATCCGTTCCGCCTTCGCTATGGCGTCGAGCGGCGGAGGGAAGCGCCCTGGCACGCCGTTGGCCGCGAAAAAGGCCGTTCCGACGCCGCCAAGCAGGGCGGCTCCGCCCAGGGCGATCGACCAGATGGTCCGGCTGGACATCCGCCGCCGATTGCGCGTCGGCCGCTCGACCCACAGGAACGTGCCGATCGCCAACAGGACCGAAAGCGCGATCCAGCTCATCTTGACGGTCAGCGTCGGCGCATCGACGCGCATGAGGCGGCCGAAGGCGAACACCGGCTGATGCCACAGATACAACGAATAGGATATGAGGCCAACCGCCGCCATCGGCCGGGACGAAAGCCATCGGCCAACGGCATCGCCGCGTCCCGAATAGCGGATAAGAAGCACGGTTCCCAGCACCGGAACGGCCGTCGCAAAGCCGGGATGATGCCAACGAACCCCCATGAAGGGAACGGAACACAGGATCGCGCCCAGACCCAGGAACGGCATGAAGGAAAAAGTCTGCGCTGGTGGACCTTTACGCGTGCGTTCGCCGAGCGCGAGCAAGGCCCCCGCGCCCAGTTCCCACATGCGCGAGGGCAGGAGGAAGAAGGATGCGTCCGGCGACCGCGCGGTCATGAATTCCGCCAGCAGGAGCGATGCGACGCAGAGGCCGCAAAGCAGATGGGGCATCCATCGCGGGGCGTAGCGGTGCATCGCCAGCAGCAACGCGGGGAATAACAGATAGAACTGCTCCTCCAGCCCGAGGCTCCATGTATGGATCAGCGGATTGGTGAGGTTGTCGCTCGCGTCATAGCTGACCTCATGCCAGAACAGGATATTGGACGCGGACAGGACCGCGCTCGTCAGCGCCGCGCCGTAATTCTTCATGGCCTCGGGCAGCATGAACGCCCATGCGGCGGGCACCGTGATCAGCAGCACGGCATAAAGAGCAGGCAATATCCGGCGCGCGCGGCGTTCGTAGAAACGCAGCAGGCTGAACCGTCCCTCGCCCATCTCGCGCAGCAGGATCGAACCGATCAGATAGCCGCTGATGACGAGGAAGATGTCGACCCCGATGAAGCCGCCGGCGAAGGGATCGATACCGCCGATCCGGAACTGCGCGTGGTAGAGCAGGACGAGCATGACCGCGACCGCGCGCAGCCCATCGATCTCCGGACGGTAATGCCCCTCGATCGCCCCGGCCGCGCCCGCCTTCCCGGCGGAGGATGACGAAATGCGTTCCCCGCCGTCAAGGCGCGGCAGCAATCCTTCGCGGGGGACGGCCGACACATCCTTGACGCTCATCGCGCGACGGCCCTTGCGGCAGGCGGCTCATGAAAACGGGCGGAACCTGCCAGCCCCTCCATCATCGCTTCCCATTGCCGGGCGACCACGTCCAGTCTGAACCGGCGCGCGGATATGGCGGCGTTTTCCCCAAGCGCGCGGCGCGTGGCGGCATCCTTCATCAGGTGATCGAGCGCTCTTGTCAGCGCGACGACATTGCCGTTGGCGACGAGCAGGCCGTCATGACCGTTCTGGATCATCTCGCGCGGCCCATAGGGACAGTCGAAGGCAAGGACCGGCAAGCCGCCCGCCATGGCCTCCCCCAGTACATTGGGAAAACCTTCATAGCGGGACGACAGCACGAAGGCGGATGCGCCCTCCGCCCATCCGCCCTGGATCGTGCTGACGCCGCGCAGATGGATGCGACCGGCCATGCCGAGCGTCCGCGCTCTTTCCTCCAGCGCTTCGCGTTCCGCGCCCTCCCCCCAGATGTCGAGCGACCAGCGGGGATTGTCCGGCGCCACCCTGGCGAAGGCGTCGATCAGCAGGTCGAACCCCTTCTGCGCCGTCAGGCGGCCGACCGCCACGCATTGCAGCGGTCCTTCGGCGTCATAGGAGGCCGGACGCCCGGGCGGCATTTCGATGGGATTGGGGATGACGCGCGTCCGGCTGCGGGCCGATGGCGGGACATGGTCGGCGACGCGCTTCGTCTGGACGACGATGGCGTCGGCGCGACGGATCAGGACTTTGAGCAGCAGGGTCCAGATCGGATGCGCCTGCTGCCGGGCCGGGTTGTTCCGCTCGCTCACCACGATCTTCAGCCGCGTGCCGATGGCCGCCGCCAGGGTCAGGATATTGATCTTGGTGAGGAAGCTCAGAACCACATCGGGCTGTTCCCGCAGCAGCAGCCCGCGCAGCCGGATGATGCGGCGCAGCAGGGCCGCAAAGCGCATCAGGCCGCCTTGCTCCGCCGCTCCATCGCCCAGCCGCAGAAGCCGGACGCGGGAATCGAGCGGGTGGTAGATTCTGTCGCGCGCGCAATCGAATGTGCAGATCGCGACGTCCCATCCCGCCTCCGCCCATCGGGTCGCCAGCAGACTGATGACGCGTTCCGCCCCGCCCGGTCCCAGCGCTTCGACGACAAAGCAGACCCGGCGGGGGCAAGCGGGCGGACGCCCCGGACGATCGGCAGATCCATGCATAAGGCGATGCTACATCGCCGGCCCGGCCCATGCCGCCGGTTCTTTAAGTCTGATACTTTAGGATAGATGTGCCGTGCCCGGTCGCGCCGATGCTGTCCATAAGCCCACATCCCTCGTCCTTCTGGTGTATTTAGACAGCGGCCCTCTTCTTTTAGCCTGCACCTGCCGCCTATTTCGCCGGAGGAACAGATGCAGGTCGTTGTCGCGGACCGGAAGGAGCCGATATCCGTCACCCATCAGCATTTGCTGACGGGCATCGGCACCTTGCTGGCGCAAGGCCGCGTCCAGCCGTCGCAAGGGCGGCTGCGAATCCTCGATATCGGCTGCGGCGACGGTCAGCTCATCGGCTTCCTGCACGATCGGCTGACACGCGCCCATCCCGATCTGGAGATCGAGCTGCACGGCTTCGATATCGGGGAACAGGGATATAATGACGGCGGCCAGTTCGACATCGCCACGCAGATGCTGGCGTCGGGCCATCCCGGCATCCCCTGGCGGGAGAGGATCAGCATGATCTCCGACACCGACCCATGGCGCTATCCGTCCTGCTATTTCGACATCGCGCTGTCCAATCAGGTTCTGGAACATGTCGCGGATCTGCCCGCCTTCCTGTCCGAACTGCGCCGCTGCCTTTCCCCCGCCGGGGTTTCGCTGCATGTCTTCCCGCTGGCGCAGAGCATCGTGGAGGCGCATTGCCAGACGCCCTTCGCGCACTGGATCCGCGACTTCGACCGGCGCGTGGAGTGGATTTCCCTGCTCAGTCATCTGGGCATCGGGGCCTATCGCCGTCATCGCACGGTGCTGGGCCATGCCACGCCGCGCCGACACGCCCTTGAAACCGCCAAATATATCCAGTGCTGGACGCGCTATCGCAGTTTCGGCGCCATCGCCGACCAATGCAGGGACGCGGGCCTGGCGGCGTCGGGCGGCCTCACCAAGGGCCTCTTCATCGCCAAGCTGCGTTCGGTGCTGAAGCGCCATCCGCTCGACCGCTACCGGCCATCGCGCTTGCCCGGCGGCGACTGGCTCGGCTTCATGATCGGGCGCTATCTGTCTTCATCGACGCTGGTGATCGCGCCGGTAAGCTATGACATCGGGCGGCGCATAGCGGCGGAAAAGGCGGCAAGCCCGCTGCGGAGGGCGGCATGAAGGGGGCGGCGGAGCACCGGACCGCCCTGCCCGTCTGCTTCCCCTTCACCGGCGATGTCGTGGGCGGCAGTCATTTCTCGGTGCTGGGCCTCGTCGAAAATCTCGACCCGGCCCGTTATGTCCCGGTGATCGTGCCGCAGTTCCGCGACGGCGCGGTGGCGAGCCTGTTCCGCGACCATGGCATCAGGACGGAAACGCCGCTGCGCTGGACCGAACTGCCCTACGACCGCAGCGTCACTCCCTGGAAGATCGCGCAGGTAGCGAAGGACATACCGGGCCAGATGCGCTATCTGCGCTCCCGCCCTTACCCCATCGTCCATACCAATGACGGGCGCACCCATGCCACATGGGCGCTGGCGGCGCGATTGTCCGGGGCAAGGCTGTTGTGGCATCAGCGCGGCGATCCGGGCGCCGCCGGGCTGCGGCTGGCCGCGCCGCTGCTCGCCAATCAGGTCGTGGCCGTGTCGCAATTCGCCTCGCCAAGGCCGGGCCTCTGGTCGGCGGCGCGAAAGGCGCGGGTGGTCCACAGCGCCTTTGCCACCGATGTGGAAGAGGACCGCGCCGGCGCGCGGGCGCATCTCATCGACGAACTGGGCTGCGATCCGCGCACCGTCTTCATCGGCTTTTTCGGCGCGTTCATTCCCCGCAAGCGGCCCACATTGTTCATCGACGCCATCGCCGAACTGGCCGCGCGCGACCTGCCGCGCCCGGTGATGGGCCTCCTGTTCGGGGAAGCCTATGACGGCGGCCGGACCGAGCGGGAGCTGGAAGACCACGCCCGCCGGCGCGGCGCGGGCCATATCGTCCGGCAGATGGGATTCCGCACGCCGGGGACGCGCTGGCTCGCGGCTTGCGACATGCTGCTGGTGTCGGCCCATGGCGAGCCTTTCGGCCGCACGCTGATAGAGGCGATGCTGGTGGGAACGCCCGTGGTCGCCACGGCGTCGGGCGGCAATATCGAGGCGCTGTGCGAAGGGCGGATCGGCGTCCTCGTCCCGCCGGAGGATGCGGGGGCACTCGCCAACGGAGCGCAAGCCCTCATCAAGCGGCCCGAAATGGCGCGGACCCTGGCGGCGACCGCCATGGCCAGCGCGAAATCGCGCTTCGGGGACAGGGTCCATGCCGAACGCATCATGGCCGTCTATGACGAAATGCTGCGCATTCCGCTGCCCGACCCCGCGACCCGATCCGTCACGCCGCCAGTCCCTGCCAAAGCCCGAAGCCTGAGAAGCGAGGCGACATCATGATCCGTTTTATCAATCACGCATCCTTCGTCGTGGAATCCAATGGCGTGTCCCTGCTGTGCGATCCCTGGATATCGGGATCGGTGTTCCACAATGGCTGGAGCCTGATCGCCGAACAGGAGCATGAAGGGTTGGACGAGGTGGACTATATCTGGTTCAGCCACGAACATCCGGACCATTTCTCGATCGCGTTCCTGCGTTCCATCCCCGAGCACCGGCGTCCGCATATCACCATCCTCTACCAGAAGATGCCCGACGGGCGCGTTGTATCCTTCTGCCGCCAACTGGGTTTCGCGGTCAGGGAACTGAACCATGCCAAGGCAGAGGATCTGGGCGGCGGCATCCGTATCGTCTGCGGGAAGATTCCTTTCTACGATAGCTGGCTCTATGTCGAAACGCCCGACTACCGCATCCTCAACACCAACGACTGCATCCTGGAAAGCCCCGCGCGCCTGAAGCTGATCCAGCCGCATGTCGACCGGTGCGACATATTGTTCACGCAATTCTCCTATGCCAACTGGCAGGACAGCCGCGACAATCGCAAGGCGCGGCAGGACCTGGCCCGCGAGAAGCTGCACCGGATCGCGTTGCAGAGCGAAATGTTCCGTCCCCGCTTCATCGTTCCCTTCGCCAGCTTCTGCTATTTCAGCCATGTCGAAAACGAGTTCATGAACGCCGACATCAACATGCCGGTCGACGCGGTGAACTATATCGCCGAACATTGCGATGCGGACCCCGTGCTGCTCATCCCGGACGAGCGGTGGGACGGACTGACGCCCAAGGACAACGGACCGGCGCAGCAATGGTGGGCGATCCGCTATTCGCAGGCGCTGTCGCGCGAAAAGACGATGCCGGGAAAAAGCATATCGTTCATGGACCTGTGCCTCAAGGCCGATGGCGCCATGCGCCGCGTGAGGCAGCGCAACAATTATGCGATCGTCACGGCGCTGCAACGGCTGGGCATCACCCGCCGCCTGGAATTCCACCTGACGGACACGGGACAGGCGGTGTCGTTCGACTGGATCGGCGGTCTGCAATTGCTGGGCGCGCCGTCCCTGCACGCGATCGAGCTCCATTCGGAATCGCTGGCGTTCATATTCGACAATGATTTCGGCATCGACACGGTCAATGTGAACGCACGCTTCGAAGGGTCGATGCGCGACAAGAAGCGGATGATCGCCCTCTTTTCCGTTCTGGAACTCAACAATACCGGCCGGTGCCTGAAATTCTCCGACGGCCTGAAGCTGGTCAACCCAACGCTGGTCCAGCAGGGACTGCGCACCGTCGGCCTGTCCCGCGCGTAAGGACATGGCGGAAGGGGCGCCCCTGCTGATCCTTGGGGCGGGCGCCCATGGCGGGGTGGTGCGGGACTGCGTGGACGAACGCCGTTTCCGGTTCATCGGCTATCTGGACGACCGGCCCCCCGATCCGCTTTCCTCCGCCCGAAGCGAATTGCTGCTGGGAAAGGTGGACGATCTTCCCGCGCTGCTCCGCGACTATCCGGGGACCATGGCCGTGATCGCGATCGGCGACAACATGACGCGGCTGCGCATGGCGGAACGGGCGGAAAGACTGGTTCCGTCCCTGACATGGGCGACCATCGTGCATCCCGCGGCGATTCTGTCCGCGCGGGCCGAAATCGGCCCCGGCACGGTCGTCGTCGCCGGATCGATCATCAATTGCGGCAGCCGTCTGGGGCGGCACATATTGATCAACACGGGCACGATCATCGACCATGACAACAGCATGGACGATTTCGCCTCCACCGGTCCGGGCGTCGTGACGGGCGGCAATGTCCGCATCGGCGGCCTCAGCCATGTCGGCATCGGCGCGAGCGTCCGGCATGGCATCAGGATCGGCAGGAACTGCGTCATCGGCGGGCAGGCCTATGTCGAGCGCGACGTGGATGACGACTGGGTCAGCTTCGGGATTCCCGCCCGCCCGCGATATCGAAGAGCGCCGGGGCAACCCTATCTGTGATCGGGACCTGACTATTTCGGACTATGGCGGCAGTTTCATTGCCATTCGTCCCCTTCCTCCTCCATTCTGTCCGGCGCCCGAGGAGAACGGATCCATGAAAATCGCGGTGCTGGCCGTTGCGACGAATATCCATACGATCCGATGGGTCAACGCGCTGGCGGAGCGCGGTCTGGACGTGCTCCTCATCACGCAGCAGCCGCCGCGCCCCAGCGATTACCATCCCGCCATCGCCTTTCGGATACTGCCCTTCCGCGGCCCCCTTGCCTATGCGCTCAATGCCCCCGTCCTGCGCTATGTCTTCGACCGTTCGGGCGCGGACCTGCTCCATGTCCATTATGCGGGCGGCTATGGGGCGATGGCCTGGCTTTCGGGCATCAGGCGGCGGCTCGTCTCCGTATGGGGCGGCGATGTCTACGACGTGCCCCACCGCAGCTTCCTGCATCGCGGGCTTGTGCTCGGCGCGCTGCGGGGCGCGCTGCGGGTGACTTCGACAAGTCATGTCATGGCCGATGAAGTCCGCCGGCTGGGGATCACCGAACGGATCGACGTCATTCCATTCGGCGTCGACACCGGCAGGTTCCGGGCCGCGCCGGAAAGATCGCCCGACAGGCCCTTCATCGTCGGGACCGTGAAATCGCTTCAGCGCAAATATGGCATAGATACGTTGATCCGGGGATTTGCGGCCGCGCTTGCCGATCCCGCCTTCGCGGCCATGGACCCCTTTCTCCACATCGCGGGCGAAGGGGAGGCGCGCGCCGAATATGAACGGCTCGCGCGCGAGCTGGGACAGGGGCGCATCCGGTTCGAGGGCCATATCGACCATGGCGACGTTCCCGACATGCTGCGCCGGTTCCACGTTTATGTGGCGGTGAGCCGCGACGACAGCGAAAGCTTCGGCGTCGCCATCATCGAGGCGAGCGCCTGCGAATTGCCCGTGATCGTATCGGACGCCGGAGGATTGCCCGAAGTGGTGGATCATGGATCGACCGGGCTGGTGATCCCGCGCGACTCCCCGGCGGAGCTTGCCCAGGCGATCGGGCGCCTGGCGGCCGACGCGCATCTGCGCCGGCGGATGGGCGAGGCGGGCCGGGAGCGCGTACAGCGCAAATATGAATGGAGCGCCTGCGTGGAGCGCATGATCGCGCTCTATCGGGAACTGTGCGCCACCCCCTTGGGAGTAAGCATTCGGACGCACGGCCCACCCTCCGAACGCACCGGCCCCTTCCGCCGGAATAGCGCCTGCAAGGCGGCGGCAGCGGAGTAATGTTCTGGGCGAAAGCGGCCAGTCATGCGTTGCGCGGCATCCCTGGCGGGAGGATGGATTATGGCTGAAGGAAACGCCGCCGCGTGGGCCGCAGGAGAGTCAAGGGAACCGCCGCAAGAGGCCGGGACCATGTCCCGCCGGAAGGCGCGCGGCTCCGACTTCAACATCGCCGCCCACGGCCTGCGCGGCATTGCGGCCCTGATGGTGTTCTGGGGGCACCTGCTGGGCGGGACCGCCCGCCATATCTACGACAGCGATCCGTCCTATGCCCGGACCGTCGAGGCGATGTGGCATCTGGGGACGGCCGGAGTCGTGTTGTTCTTCGTCATCAGCGGCTTCGTGATATGGCCCAGCGTGATCCGCTATTCGCCCGGACAGTTCGCGCTCCGCCGGTTCGTGCGGCTTTATCCGCTCTTCTTCGTCCTGACGCTGCTGTTCCTTGCGCTGAACCTTGCCACCCACAGCTATCCCCATCTGAACGATCCCAGGACGGTCGCGGCCGCCTTCACCTTCACCAACATCTTCGTGGGGACCGAACAACTGACGCCCAACGCCTGGAGTCTCAGTTTCGAGGTCATGTTCTACGCGCTGACATGCGCCGCGGTCTATTACGCCGTTCATCGCCCCAGCCGCATCGGCATGGCCGTGACCGGGGCGATATGCATCGGCTTCCTGCTGGTCTTCCCCATCGCCGCTTTCTTCCTTGGCGGCATCGCGGTCCGGCTGCTCCATGACCGGGGCATCGCGCCGCCCTCCTTGCTGGCGCCCTTCCTGGAACTGGCCGCGCTGGCCTGCTTCGCGCTTTATGCGTCGATGTCGTGGTTCGCCTATGTGCCGGCCGACTTCGCCAATCCCATCGCGCTGATGATCCTATCGTCCAGCCTGATCTATTTCTATCTGGCGGTCCTGCCGAACAGCCTGACCACGCTTTGCCTGCGTTCGAGCCAGGCCCTGTATATCGGGACGATCAGCTACAGCCTCTATCTGGTCCATCCCTATACCTACTATCTTTGCCGGATGGCGTTCGACCGGCTGGGGCTGTTCACCGATCATCAGCTCGCCTCCATGGCGCTGTTCTTCGCCATCACGACGCCGGTCACAGTGGCGGCGACCCATTTCGTGCACAAGACGATAGAGATGATGCCCTATCGCTGGGTATTCGGACAGAAAATCTATCGCGCGCCCTCCTCCGCCTCCGATGGGCAGGAGGCGGGCGAGCAGGACCCGGATCGAACCACGCCGGGCGCGGCGGAAAGCTAGCCGTCATGCCTTCTGTGGACCGGGCTTCTTCGGCTAAAATGCCGCCCATCGCCCATGTGAACGCCGCCGACCTCGCGCCCGGAGCATTGGGCGCGTGCTTTCATGATGGCGCGGCAGCGGTCGTGATGACGGGCGATCCGGGTGTCGCTTCCCTATGGCAGTCGTTCGCGAGGCAGAATGTCGACTTGCCGTGGCAAGCCCCCCTCTATGAACTGTCGGCCAATCTGCGGGCGCATGACGACCTGACCGAAACCCTGGGCGACGTCTTCTATTTCAAGCCGGGCCGCCACGCCTATATCGCGCGCAAGATCGAAATCTGCGCGGAAGGGCTGGACCTGGTCGCCCGGCCGACGACATTTCACGGTGTGCATGGCGACTGGACCATGGCCACGGAGCTTCGCGAGGCATGCTGGCGGTTCGCCGCCGCCGTCATGACGGCCATCGCACCGCGCGAAGAAAAGCACCCGCCATTCCGCGCCGTGGTGCAGCAGCTGAAATATCATGAGTCGGTGGCGGGGCATGAAGCGCTGTTCCGCATGGTCCACAACTCGCTGGGGTCATGGGGGCGCATCGGCTACCGCCTCGACCAGCGGAGAGAGGAAATGCGCGGACCGCTGGGCCGGCGGGGTGTCTGCGACGCACTGGCGCTGATGTCCCTGATCCCCCTCCTGCGCGGCGCGATCGACGGATTGAACGGCGCGGCGGCGCATCTCGACCCGCGCGGCAATGTCCCGGCGGGGTATAAGCTGATCATCAAGCCCCATATCGACACGCGCTATTTCTCTGCCCTGTGCGGATCGCGCCACAATCTGCGCACCGAGATTTTCGTCGACGGGCAGTGGCTGCCGTTGCCCATAAGCCAGGACGACGTCGTGATTTTCCCCGGTTCCCAGGCGCACAAAGCCTATGGCATCGCGCCGACGCTGCATCGCGTGATCCAGGCCAGGGACGCGGGCGACATGGACGATGCCGAGCCGTCCAACATCACCCTGCTGCTGGGGGCCAAATGACAGGGCCTGTGCAAAGGGGGCCTGTGCAAAGGGGGCCTGTGCAAAGGGGGCCTGTGCAAAGGGGGTAGCCCGTCGGCGCGCTCGCGGCGGGGCGAACCCTTGGCTAGCCTGCGGATGGCGGCGCGTGATCGCCGCAACAACCTTGAACGCAGACGGACAGGGAGACTCGCACGTGCCGGCGAACAGCATCCGATCGCTTCACAGATCCTTCGGCAAGAGCATTGGCCGGCTGGCGCCCGAATGGGTCGTGGACAGATACAGGCATTGGACGACCGACGCCTATGTCGTGTCCTTTCCCAAAAGCGGACGCACCTGGTTCCGCACCATGCTGGGCACCGCCTTGCAGCTCCAGTTCGGGACGCGGGCGGTCGATCCCACGTCCGTCCACCTGATGTGGATGCTCGATCCCAATGTTCCCCGGCTGCTGTTCACCCATGACGTGAACGCCCATCTCAACCATGTGGACGCCATAGGCTGGGACGGGCAGAGATACCGCAACAAGAAGACCATCCTGCTCGTGCGCGATCCGCGCGACACCATCGTGTCGCTCTATTATGAAATGACCAAGCGGGTCCGCGCCTATGACGGGCCCATCGATGCCTTCATCCGGCAGGAGGCGGGCGGCATCGCCTCGCTGGTGGCTTTTCTCAACAGCTGGATGCGCAACCTGCACCAGATACGGGAATCGCTGCTGCTGACCTACGAGGATCTGCACGCCCAGCCGCACGCGGCTGTCCGCGCGGCGCTGGCATTCGTGGGCGCGGGGGATGTCAGCGAGGACAATATCGCCGAGGCGATCCGTCTGTCTTCCTTCGAGGCGATGCGCCGGATGGAACGGGCGGGGGAGGTCGGGCATGTCCGCCTGCGGCCCGGCGATGTGGCCGACCCCCAATCCTACAAGGTGCGAAGCGGCAGGATCGGCGGTTATCGGGAAGTCCTTTCCCCGCGGGACTGCGCGTTTCTGGACGATTATATCGCCCGGCATCTCGACCCCCGACTTGCCCGATACAAGCATGCCGTGACGGCCGGATGAAAGCGGCAGAAAATCCCGGAAGGGACATGCCCGCCGGCCAGTAAAAATATCGTTGTTCCGTCCTTGTTTTCAAACTACTATTTGACACGAGGCACGATATTGGAACTGGCGACATGTATTGGGGCAGCCACTTCAAGATTTCCGTCATTGGGCCAGAGGAAAAATGCAAAAGCCTCCAGACGCAATTGGGAGGCGGCGCGCATCGGATCGCCGTCTGGTCCCTGTCGCAGGTCCTTGCGTTGTTGGCGGATGTCGGGAAGGTTCCCGACCAGATCGTCATCCTGATCCTGACGGACGAACAGCAGAGCATCTTCGCCTGCCGACTGTTGCTTCGCCATCTCACCAGCACCCGATTGCTGTTGATATATGATTATTCCCATGGATCGATGCTTCCCGCTTCGCTGACGCCGCTGCTGGATTGTCTCGGCCGGGAACGCCCCGCCAAGGCCATGGACGCGTCCGCCGCCGGAGGAAAAGCGGCCGGGCAGGGAGAAGCCGGCCAGAACCCGCTGTCGACGCGGGAGATCGAAATCCTGCATTGCCTGGCGCATGGCCACGCGAACAAGCGTATCGCCCGCGAACTCAACATCACCGAAGCGACCGTCAAGGTCCATGCAAAGACCATCCTGCGAAAACTGAACCTGGCGAACAGGACCCAGGCCGCGATCTGGGCCATACAAAATGGTTTCGCAGGAGAGCTGCGCGACTGGGCTTCGTAGAAGGTGGGCTTCGTAGAAGGCGCGGACGGAAGCGCTGAAAGCGGACTGACGAAAACCGGGGCGGAAGCTTCCGCCCCGGCGCATCCCAGACGATCGCGGCTACGAACCGGGGGTTCCCCATGCCGACATAAACTAACCTGGATCAGTGCAATCCTCTTCGCCCGCCGTTAGAGCCGCGGAACCAGTGTCCATTCTTCGTCGGCGGTCGCCGGATGCTCCATGGGAGCGGACAAAGGGAACTATTGTTCGAATTGCGTCTTTGCCGCAGCTATCCCCGCGAAGGGCCAGACAGACGAGAGTGACGATGTTTTTTGCGAACGACCGATCCCGAACCGCCACCGTTTACACCCTTCTCCTTGTCCTGCTTGTCCTGCCCTTTCTGGCGGATCTGGTCTTTCCGCTGGGGACGGCCGTGTGGGTCGCCTATCTGCTGCCGGCGGTGCTGTCCTATCTTGCGCTTCGCCCGCAGGCGCCGCTGGCCGTCGCCGCCCTCGCGACGCTGCTGACGTTCGTCGGTTTTTCCATGGCGCCGACGGGGATCGATCCTTCGGTGGCGTTGCTGAACCGGATATTGAGCGTCGGCGTCACCTGGATATTGGGCGTCCTGGGATTTTTCTTCATCCGCAATCGCAATGCGGTCGGCCAGGAAGAATGGCTGCAAAAGGGACAGGTCGGACTGGCGAAAGCGGTCGGCGGAGAACAGCCGCTGGAAGCACTGGGACACAGCGCCCTTGGCTTTCTGGCGGACTATCTGGGCGCGCGGGCCGGGGCGCTGTTCATTCGCAACGGGGACGGTTTTCGCCGCTATGCCACCTATGGCGTGCCTGCCGGAGCGCCGGTGCCGGAGCGCTTCGGGGAAGCCGACGGCCTGCTTGCCGAAGCGGCGCGGGAGGGGCGGTCCTTCCTTCTGGAAAGCGTACCCGACGATTATCTCTATTACGGATCGAGCCTTGGCCAGACCAAGCCGGAAAACCTGCTGATCGTCGCCGCCACGGCCGATGGCATGGTCAACAGCGTGATCGAGCTTGGCCTGCCGAAGGACGCCGCCCGGCCCGCGCGGCAATTGCTCGCGCGGGTGGGCGATCAGCTTGGCGTCGCCATCCGGTCCGGCAAATATCGCGCGCGCTTGCAGGAACTGCTGGAAGAAACGCAGCAGCAGGCGGAAGAATTGCAGGCGCAGAGCGAGGAATTGCGCGCCAACAATGACGAACTGGAAACGCAAAGCCGCCAGTTGCAGGAGGCCGCCGCCAGGCTTGAGACGCAGCAGAGCGAGCTGGAGGAAAGCAATGCGCGGCTGGAGGAGCAGGCCCGCCAGCTTGAAATCCAGCGCGACGACCTCACCCGCACCCAGACTTCGCTCCGGAACCAAGCCGAGGAACTCGAACAGGCCAGCCGCTACAAGTCGGAATTCCTGGCGAACATGAGCCATGAACTGCGGACGCCGCTCAATTCGCTGCTCATCATGGCGCGGCTGCTCGCGGAAAATCGTGGGGGCAACCTGACGTCCGAGCAGGTCCGCCATGCCGAGACGATCGAGACGTCGGGCAACGACCTGCTCACGCTCATCAACGACATCCTGGATATTTCGAAGATCGAGGCGGGAAAGCTGGAGCTTCAGCCCCGCCGCGTCCGCGTGGCTCCGATCGCCGAAAAGTTGCAGGCGGTGTTCGGCCCGTCGGCCGCGGACAAGGGACTGGCCTTCCGCACGGAGATCAGCGCCGACGCGCCGGAGATCGAAACCGATCCGCAGCGGCTGGAGCAGGTGCTCAAGAATTTCCTCTCCAACGCGGTCAAGTTCACCGAACGGGGCGAAATCACGCTTTCGGTCAATCGGCGCGAGGATGGGCGGCTGGCTTTCAGCGTCCGCGACACGGGCGTCGGCATCCCGGTGGATCAGCAGCAGTTGATCTTCGAAGCGTTCCGTCAGGCGGACGGCACCGCCAGCCGAAGATATGGCGGCACGGGCCTTGGCCTCTCCATCTCGCGGGAACTGGCGCGCCTTCTGGGCGGCGAGATCATGGTTGAAAGCACGGAAGGAACGGGCAGCGTCTTTTCCCTGCTGCTGCCCGAACGGTTCGATTCCGCGTCCTCGCGGATACACCCGCGCGCTCCGGCCGAACCCCGCCCATCCGGCATTTCGCCGGTCCGTCCGCCCTCCAGGCCGGCGGCGTCCGACGACCGGGAACGGCTGGCGGGCGACAGCCGCGTCATCCTGATCGTGGAGGACGATCCGGTCTTCGCGCGCATCCTGTGCGAGATCGCGCATGAGCAGGGATTCCAGTGCCTGATCGCCGGCACCGCCGACGAAGGCGCGCTGCTGGCCCGGCAATATGTGCCGCACGCGGTGATCCTGGACATGAACCTGCCCGATCACACGGGCCTGTCCGTGCTGGACCGGATCAAGCGCGACGTGCGGACCCGTCATATTCCGGTGCATGTCGTGTCGGTCGACGACGACAGCCAGGCGGCGCTGTCGAGCGGCGCGATGGGCTATCTGTTCAAGCCGGTGAAACGCGAGCAGCTGGTCGACATGCTGGAGGGATTGGAAGCGCAGATGGCCCAGCGGATGCGCCGGGTCCTGGTGGTCGAGGACGACGCGCAACAGGCCGAAAGCATCAAGCTGCTGCTTGCCTCACGCGACGTGGAAACGGTGGAGGCCCATAGCGCCGCGCAATGTTTCGACATGCTGGGCCAGGACACATTCGACTGCATGGTGCTGGACCTGAACCTGCCCGACGCGTCGGGCCTGGATCTGCTGGAACGGCTGAGCGTCGACGAGAATGTCGGTTTCCCGCCCGTCATCGTCTATACCGGGCGGGACCTTGGCCCGAACGAGGAACTGCGGCTGCGCAAATATTCCAAGTCCATCATCGTCAAGGGGGCCAAGTCGCCCGAACGGCTGCTCGACGAGGTGACGCTGTTCCTGCATCAGGTCGTGTCCGAGCTGCCCGAATCGCAGCAGCAGTTGATCGCCAAATCCCTCAACCGCGATCAGACGCTGGAGGGGAGGAATATTCTGGTGGTCGAGGACGACATCCGGAACGTTTACGCCCTGACGAGCATTTTCGAACCGCATGGAGTCAATGTCCGTATCGCCCGCAATGGCCGCGAAGCGCTCAGCACGCTCGACGAAGCCGCGCGCGCCGACGGCCATCCGATCGATCTGGTATTGATGGACGTGATGATGCCGGAAATGGACGGCCTCACCGCCACTCGCGAGATTCGCGCGCGTCCCTGGGGAGCGAACCTTCCCGTGATCGCCCTGACCGCCAAGGCGATGGAGCGCGACCAGAAGGAATGCCTCAGCGCGGGCGCCAATGACTATCTGGCCAAGCCCCTGGACGTCGACAAGCTGCTCAGCCTGGTGCGGGTATGGATGCCGCGTTGATCGAGCGGGCCGTGGAGCCGCACGAGGAAATCGAACTCGATTTGCTGCTGGAGGCAATCTGGCGGCATTATCACTATGATTTCCGCGGCTATTCCCGCAGCTCGCTGCAACGCCGCCTGCTCCGTGCGCAGCATCGCTTCGATTGCGCGAGCCTGTCGGAATTGCAGCATCGCATCCTGCGCGACCGCAAGGCCTTTGCCGAACTGATGGGCTTCCTCACCATACAGGTGAGTGAGATGTTCCGCGACCCGGCCTATTTCCGCGCCCTGCGCGAAAAGGTGATTCCTCATCTGCGCACCTATCCCTCGCTCAAGGTCTGGATCGCCGGTTGCGCCAATGGCGAGGAATTCTACTCGCTGGCCATCCTCTTCCGGGAGGAAGGATTGGAGGATCGCACCATCTTCTACTGCACGGACATCAGCCCGGCGGCCCTGCAACGGGCGGAGGCGGGCATATACAGCCTCGACCATATCGCTCATTTTACCGAGAACCATCGCCGGTCGGGCGGCCGCTCATCGCTGTCGGACTATTATACCGCCGGCTATGGCGCGGCGGTGTTCGACAAGTCGCTGCGACGCCGCACCGTTTTCGCCGAGCATAATCTGGCGAGCGACGAGGTTTTTTCGGAAGTGCAGCTCGTCTCCAGCCGGAACGTGCTGATCTATTTCGACCGGGATCTCCAGGATCGCGCTCTGGGCCTGTTCGGCCGCTCGCTGGTGCGGGGCGGCTTTCTGGGACTGGGCGCCAAGGAGACGTTGCGCTTTTCCGGCCATTCGGACGGATTTGCCGATTTCGACATAGCGGAGAAGATATTCCGCCGGAACCATCGCGCTCTCATGGAGGCCAGCCGTGCAGCCTGACGCCGTAAAAGTGCTCGCCGTCGACGATGTCGCGGAAAATCTCGCCGCGCTGGAGGCGTTGCTGAAGCGCGACGGGCTGGAACTGCTCAAGGCGCGTTCGGGCATGGAAGCGCTGGAACTGCTGCTGGTCCATGACGTGGCGCTGGCGCTGCTCGACGTCCAGATGCCGGGGATGGACGGATTCGAACTGGCCGAACTGATGCGGGGCACGGAGCGGACCCGGCGCGTGCCGATCATCTTCCTGACCGCCGTCGCGACCGATGAACGGCGCCGCTTTCGCGGTTATGAGACGGGCGCGGTGGACTATCTGCTGAAACCTGTCGATCCGCAGATCGTCCGCAACAAGGTCGACATTTTCGTGGAGCTGTTCCGCCAGCGGCTGGAACTGGCGCGGCAGCGCGACGAACATGCCGCCGCGCTGGCGCGCCTCACCGCCCATGGCGACAATTCGCCGCTCGCGCTGGTCGAACTGGACGCGGAGCAGCGCATCATCAGCTGGTCGAAAAGCGCCGAAAGGCTGTTCGGCTTTCGTACCGCCGAGATAGCGGGCTTCGACGCCGGTGAAGTCGGATGGCTCCATGATGACGAGGCGGACAGTTTCTCCACCCTCATGGAGGAGGTGATCGCCGGCGCGCTGCCGCGCACCATCCGCACGCTGCGTTTCCATACGGCGGAGGGCCTGCCGCTGGTTTGCGAATGCTATTGCTCGGCCTTGCGCGATCCGGAGGGACGCCTGTTTTCCATCAACCTCCAGATCCTTGACGTCACCGACCGGCAGCGGGCGGAGGAAACGCAAAAGCTGCTGATCGGAGAGCTGAACCACCGCGTCAAGAACACGCTTGCCTCGGTGCAGGCCATCGCCAGCCAGACGCTGCGCCATTCGGCGGGGCCTTCGGAGTTCGCCTCCACATTCATGGGCCGGATTCATTCGCTGGCCAGCGCCCATTCGCTGCTGAGCGGGGCCACCTGGCAGGGCGCGAGCCTCAAGGGGCTGATCGAGGGCCAGCTGTCCATCGGCTCCATCGACGCGGAGCGGTTCGAAGCAGCCGGGCCGGATATCGATTTGCAGCCCGAACCCGCGCTTCACCTGGCGCTGGTGCTGCATGAACTGGTGACGAACGCCCACAAATATGGGGCGCTGTCAGTGCCCGAAGGCCGGGTGCGTCTGGAATGGCGGGTGGCCAAGGGGCGGCTGACGCTCGACTGGGCCGAGAGCGGCGGGCCGGCGGTGGCGCCGCCGCGGCGCAAGGGCTTTGGCACCGCCCTTATCGAACGGAGCCTGCGGGCCGACGGGGGCCATGCGGAGCCGCGCTATGGCTCCGAAGGAATGGGATGGACGCTGACCCTCCCCTATCTCGCATCGCCCAAAGGCGCGAAGGACCATCCGCCTGCGGCGAGCGTGGAGAAGAACAGGCAGGCCCCCGAAAGGATCAAGGCGGATCGGACCTGCAAGCGCCTTCTTCTGGTGGAAGACGAAACGCTGATCGCCTTCGAGCTTACCGCGATATTGGAGGATGCGGGGATGGAGGTGACGGGAACCGCAGCCAGCGTCGGGGAGGCCCTGAAGATCATCGCGCACGCCGATCTCGACGGTGCGCTTGTCGACGGGAATCTGCAGGGGGAACCGGCGGACGAAATCGCCCGAGCCCTGACCGGGCGTTCCATTCCGTTCCTGTTCGTCAGCGGCTATGGCAGCGATCATCTGCCCGCCGATTTCCGGCATATCCCGGTCGTCGACAAACCTTTCGACAGGGAGCAGCTGCTCGGCGCGATAGCCCGGCTCTTTCGCGGCGACCGATGTTCGGCATGAGAGAAGGCGGTGGATCGGGCAGGCCGCAACCCGCCTGTCCACCGCGCCATATTACCGGATGAACTGGTTGATATAATCCTCGCCCATGCCATGGTCGCGATACCACTGGTCGCAATAGCCGAGCAGGCTGAGGCAATTGTCATAGGCGATGGGCTTGTCATTTTCGTCGACCGAGATGAGGCCGCCGTGCATGACGTAGAGCGCCATCATGGATTCCTTGACGGTGAGGGTATGGATGTCGCCGGTCGGTTCCCAGACGAAGCTGCCCGCCTCCGCGGTCCAGCTATGCTCGGGATAATACCAGCTCCCCTCGATCGTGTAGGAGTAAACGGGGCCGTCATGGACGTGGCGGCCCACCACGCCCGGCGTCGGATAGCGCAGCACGTTCACCGTGACGCCGCCCGCGACATCGAACATCAGCGGCAGATACCAGTGGCCGGCCGGACGCTGGACCCACTGCGGGCTGTCAGCCTCGGGGATCTTGATAACCACGTCCTTGGGCAGGTGCAGACCGGCCAGGCCGGTCGGCTTGAAATCCTTCGCAACCTTGTTCATGTGCGTCTCCTCTATCGGCTCCGCTCCTAGCGCCTAGTCTTCCCGCGCGCGAAGCTCCTTGTGTTCGATCGGGCAACCCTATCACCCATGTGATCGATAACATGCGGGGGCAGGCTCTTCCAAAAGCTGAACTGACCCGTTCGCCTTGAAATGCGGCCATCATAGGCTGTACCCGATCTTTTTGCCATGGCAGGCGTGGGTAGACGGCAGGTTGTATTTTCCCCGTCCAGCGATATCCCTCCATCATTCGTGAGAATCTCGGGTCCGCATACCGCCGATACCGGGGCCACATGCCAACAACCAATGGTGAGATGTCCGATGCCTGATTTCCCCACATCGCTGCTGTATGTCGACGGCAAGCTCCGACCGGCCGAAGGCGGCCGCACCTTCGATGTCGAATCGCCGGTCAACGCCAAGATCGTCGGTCAGGCGGCGGACGCGACCGCCAGCGACGTGGATGAGGCAATCGCCGCCGCCCGGCGGGCGTTCGACGACACCGACTGGCCGACCAACCTGCCCAAGCGGATCGAGGCGCTGCGTCGTTGGCAGAAGGCCATGCAGGACAGCGCGAACGACTGGCGCGACCGTATCATGGCGGAGTCCGGCTGCACGCGCCTCATGTCGCACATGCTCCACCTCGACAAGCCCATCGAGATGATCGGATGGACGATAGGCATGGTGGAGCAATTCGAATGGCAGCGCGACCTGGGCGTTGATTCCACCCTGGGCATGCCGAGCCGCCGTCTCGTGCTGAAGGAAGCGGCCGGGGTCGTCGGCGCGATCACGCCCTGGAACGTGCCGATGCAGATCAATGTCGCCAAGGTGGTGACGGCGCTGGCCGCGGGCTGCACCGTCATTCTGAAGCCGGCGCCCGACACGCCATGGGCCGCGGCTTTCATGGGCGAGGCCGCTGAAAAGGCCGGGCTGCCCGCCGGCATATTCAACGTTCTCACCAGCGGCGACAAGGCGGCGCCGGGAGAACAGATCGTTGCCGATCCACGCGTCGACGTGATTTCCTTCACCGGTTCGACCGGCGTGGGCAAGCGCATCATGGAGGCGGCAGCGCCGACGCTGAAGCGCGTCTTTCTGGAACTGGGCGGCAAGTCGGCGAACATCATCCTCGACGACGCGCAGTTTCCGCAGGCGCTGGAAGGCGGCGTCGGCGTCTGCTTCCACGCCGGGCAAGGCTGCGCCCTCACGACCCGCCTGCTCGTTCCCCGCTCACGCTATGACGAAGCCGTCGCCATCCTCAAGGCGATGTTCGAGGCGATGCCCTATGGCGACCCCGATTCGATGGAACAGATCATGGGTCCGCTTGTGTCCAAGGCGCAATATGACCGCGTTCTGAACTATATCGAAACCGGCAAGCAGGAGGGCGCGCGACTGGTGGCGGGCGGCAGCGCCGCGCTGACCGAAACCGGCGGCTATTATGTCCAGCCCACGCTGTTCGCCGATGTCGACAATGGGATGCGGATCGCGCAGGAGGAAATCTTCGGCCCGGTGCTGGTGGTCATTCCCTTCGATGACGACGATGATGCCGTGCGGATCGCCAATGATTCAAAATATGGCCTCAGCGGCGCGGTGCAGTCCGCCGATCCGCAGCGCGCCCTGTCCGTTGCGAAGCGTATCCGCACCGGCACCGTCGCCATCAACAAGAGCGCCTATTTCGGCGCCGATGCTCCCTTTGGCGGTTACAAGCAAAGCGGCCTGGGACGCGAAATGGGGCTGGAGGGCTTCGAGGAGTATCTTCAGACCAAGACGGTGTCCCTCGAAGCGGAACCGGCCTGATCGCGCGGGGGGGGAACCCGGACAGCTTCGAGTTCCCCCGCGATGCGATTGATGATCTGATCCGGCCCGGCTTGTCCTGATATTCTGATCCAACCGCACCAGCCCGCGTCCGGCGGGCTGTAAGGCCGACGATCTGCACCGAGCCGTTTAAGTTCAGGAAACCGGCCAGACCTTATTTGCCCACGCCGCGACATCGGCGGCGAACAGGTCGGGCTTTTCCATGGCGGCGAAATGGCCGCCGCCTGGCATATCGGTCCAATGCATCAGGTCGCTGGCGACGAGTTCCACCCGGCTGCGCGGCGGAACAGGCAGCAGCGCGTCGCCGGGGAAGGCCGCTATGCCCAGCGGCACGTTGCACTTGCTGCCCGCCGGAAGATCCAGCCGACCTTCCCGGGCCAGGCCGTTATAGTACAGAATCGCGCTTTCGAAGCTGCCCGTCATCACATACAGCATGATGTTGGTGACGAGGTGATCGAGACCGAAGACCGATTCCAGATCGCCTTCCGACAGATCCGCCCAGTCATGGAAGCGTTCCAATATCCACGCTGCCTGCCCGAGGGGATTGCCGGCCCCCAGATAGATCAGCGACATGGGCTTCATCATCTGCACCATGCTGTATCCGCTCAGCATCTGGTAGGCGAGCATCGACTTTTGCGCCCACGCCTTTTCCGCGTCATTCTGCGGCGGCAGTTCGGAGCGGAGCGCCACCATGTTGAGGTGGATGCCGCGCACCGCCGCGCTATGATTGAGGCCGAGATTGGCGGTCACGACGCTGCCCCAATCGCCGCCCTGCGCCAGATAAGCGGGATAGCCGAGCACCTGCGTCATCAGCTTGTCCCACAGGGCGGCGGTTGCCTTCGGCCCCATCGGCTGGGCGGGCTTGCCGCTGAAGGCATAGCCGGGCAGGCTGGGCATCACCAGATCGAACGCATCGGACGCCCGGCCGCCATGGCGCGACGGGAATGCCAGCTTTTCGATCACGTCCCAGAATTCATAATGGGAACCAGGCCAGCCATGCGTCATCAGCAGCGGCCGGTTCCCTTCCCCCTCGCCCTTCACATGGATGAAATGGATCGGCAGGCCGTCCACCTCCGCGATGAACTGGGGATAAAGGTTGAGCGAGGCCATGCCCGCCCGCCAGTCGTAGCCATCGATCCAATAGTCGCGGAAGCGCAGCAGAAAATCGCGGTCGCAGCCGATCGTCCAGCCCGCTCCTTCGGGAGCGGCCGGCACCATGCTGTCCGCCAGACGCCGCCTGAGCGCATCGATTTCCGTTTCCGTCCACGTCACGCTGAAAGGCTTCATGCCACTCTCTCCCTTAAGGCCGGCCGGGCGTTATTGCCTTATAGTGCGATGCGCAGCAAGATGATCGACCATAACCCTATTTCAACATCCATGCGATGCCTGCCATCGACTCCATGCTGTTCCCATCCCTGCTCTTGCGCTCGCAAAGCGCATGGCCCCATTGGATGGAGGAGGAAGAAGCCATGCAGACAAGTACAACCGTTTTGCTTGCCGTCGACGGGCCGATCGCGACGGTCACGCTCAATCGGCCCGAAGCGCTCAACGCGCTGTCCGGGGAATTGACCGCGCGGCTGGCCGGCGTGTTCAACGCGCTTCAGGCGATGAAAGACGTCAAGGTCGCCATCCTGACCGGCGCCGGGCGTGCTTTTTGCGCTGGCATGGACCTTAAGGAACTGGCCAGCGGCGAAGCCGGACTCCAGGCGCCGGACGAGGTGCGCGGCGCAGGCCACAACCGGTTCGGCATGGCCGTCTTCGATCGTCCGGTCATAGGCGCGATCAATGGCGCCGCGATCACGGGCGGGCTGGAACTGGCGATGTGCTGCGACATGCGCATCGCATCCGCTACCGCGCGCTTTGCCGACACGCATGCGCGCGTGGGCGTCATTCCCGGAGGCAGCATGTCGGCGTTGCTGCCGCGCCTGATCGGACTTGGCCGGGCGAAGGAAATGTCGCTCACCGGCAAGATGATCGATGCCGCCACCGCCGACCGCTGGGGCCTCGTCAACCGCGTGGTGGAGCCGGACGAGCTGATGTCCGCGAGCATGGCGCTGGCGCAGGAGATCGCCGCTGTCGACGGCGATACGCTGCGCACCTATAATCACCTGATCAGCGAGAATTTCGGCATGAGCTTCGCCGATGCCCTCGACAATGAACATATCCGGTCGCGCGACGCCAATCAGCGTTTCGAGCGTGGACGGGTTGACGTCGCCTCACTCACCCGGCCGCGCTGATGCTGCGCCGACACATGCATGGAGAGATTGAATGACTGCCATAAACGAAGGTACTGACCTGACCGTCGAGGACGGCGTCGCCGTCGTCACGCTGGACTTCCCGCCCGTCAACGCCATGTCGCCCGCCTTGATGGACGGGCTGTACGATGCGCTGACCGCTTCGCTCGACGATCCGGCGGTCAAGGCTATCGTCCTCATCTGCGCCGGCCGCACGTTCATCGCCGGCGCCGACCTCAAGTCGGTCGGCAAGGTCGAGCCGAAGGTCGATTTCTTCGGGTTGCAGGACGCCATCGAAAATTCGCCCAAGCCGACGATCGCGGCGCTGCATGGCACGCCGCTCGGCGGCGGGCTGGAGACGGCGATGACGCTCCATTACCGCATCGCGACCCCGAGCACCCGCATGGGACTGCCCGAGGTGAAGCTGGGCCTGCTCCCCGGCGGCGGCGGCACCCAGCGCATGCCGCGCATCGTCGGCGCGGAGGCGGCGCTCGACCTGTTGCTCACCGGACGTCAGGTTCCCGCGAAGGAAGCGCTGGCGATCGGCCTTGTCGACCGGATTGCGAGCGGCGAGGATACGCTGCGCGCCGATGCGGTCGCCTTCGCGCGCGAACTGATCGCAAGCGGGAAACCGCCGCAGCGCATCCGCGACATCGAGGAAAAGGTCGCCGCCGACCGCGCCGATCCGGGCCTGATGGACCGTCTGCGGGAAAAATGGGCGAAGGCGATGAAGGGCCTGGACGCCCCGCAGGCGATCTTCCGCTGCGTCGCCGCCGCCGTGAAAGGCCCGTGGGAGGCAGGCATCGCCGTCGAACGCAGCGAGTTCGGCCCCCTGCTCAACGGCGCACAATCCGCCGCGCTGCGCCATATCTTCATGGCTGAACGCGCCGCGGCCAAGATTCCGGGCCTGCCCAAGGATCTGGCGCTGCGCCCGATCAGGACGGTGGCCGTCATCGGCGGCGGCACCATGGGCAGCGGCATCGCAACCGCCTTCCTCGACGCGGGCTTCCCCGTCACCATGATCGAGATGAACCAGGACGCGCTCGATCGCGGCGCCGCAGCCGTGAAGGGCGTGTTCACCTCGCGCGCCGAACGCGGCAAGCTGACGCAGGACAAGGCGGACGCACGGATCGCCGCCCTTTCGACCGCGCTCGATCTGTCCGCCGCCGCCGATGCCGATCTGGTGGTGGAGGCAGTGTTCGAGAATCTCGACGTGAAGAAGGATCTGTTCGCGAAGCTGAGCGCCGTCGCGCGGCCGGATGCGATCCTCGCCACCAACACCAGCTTCCTGGACGTGAACGCGATTGCGGCGAGCGCGACCCATCCCGAGCGCGTGCTCGGCCTCCACTTCTTCTCGCCTGCGCATGTCATGCGCCTGCTTGAGATTGTGCGCGGCGAGAAGACGGAGGACGCCGTCCTCGCAACCGCGATGGACCTCGGCAAGAAGCTCGGCAAGATCGCGGTCGTCTCCGGCGTCTGTCCCGGTTTCATCGGCAACCGCATTCTCTCCGAGCGGCAGGCCCAGGCCAACGTCATGCTGGCCGAAGGCGTCCTGCCGTGGGACATCGACTCCGCCCTGGTCGATTTCGGCTTTCCCATGGGGCCGTTCCAGATGTTCGACCTGGCGGGCCTCGACATCGGCGAGAGCGACCGCGATCCCGTGCGGAAGGCATTGGCCTCGACGGGCCGCAAGGGGCAGAAGACCGGCTCGGGCTATTACGACTATTCAGGCGGACGACAGGGCAAGCCCGACCCGGCGACGCTCGACATCATCACGCAAGTCACCGGCGCCACGCCGGGTTCCAAGACGATCAGCCCCGAGGACATTCTCGCCCGCCTTCTCTACCCCATGATCAACGAGGGCGCGAAGATCCTGGAGGAAGGCATCGCCTTCCGCGCGTCGGACATCGATATGGTCTGGATCACCGGCTATGGCTGGCCCAGCCACAAGGGCGGCCCCATGTTCTATGCCGACCAGATCGGGCTGCCGAAGGTCGTCGAGGCGCTGCGCGCAATGCCGGGCATCACCCTGTCGCCGCTTCTCGAAAAGCGCGCGGCGGAAGGCGGCAAGTTCAACGGCTGAACGCCGGATTTCGCTGTCATGGAAAAGGGCGTCACGCCAGTTTAGCGTGACGCCCTTTTCCTATCCTGCCGGTCGTTATCAAACCGCGGCGTTGATGATCGTCGGCTGCGTGAATTCCTTCAGCCCCTCCAGGCCCTGCTGCCGCCCGATGCCCGAAAATTTCGCGCCTCCCATCGGCACGTCGAAGGGCAGGTCCAAATGCTTGTTGACCCAGACGGTGCCGCTCTCGATACGCGACGCGACGGCGATGCCGCGCTCGACATCGCCGGTCCACACGCTGCCGCCCAGCCCATAGTCGCTGGCATTGATGCGCGCGATGGCTTCCTCGAGATCGTCATAGGCCTGCACCGGCAGGACGGGACCGAACTGTTCCTCCTGCACCAGCCGCGATTCCTCGGGCAGGTCGCGCACGATGGTCGGCTCGATGAAATAACCGCCCCCTTCCGGCGCGCCGCCCCCCGCGATAATGGTGCCGTTCGCACGCGCATCCGCGATCAGGTCGAGCAGCTTTTCATACTGCGCCTTGTTGTTGATCGGGCCCATGGTCGTGCCCTGGTGCAGACCGTCGCCGACCACCGCTTCCGCCGCCAGCCTCGTCAATGCGGCGCACAGCGGCTCCATCATCGCGCGCGGCGCATAGACGCGCTTGATGGCCAGACAGATCTGGCCGGCGTTCTTGGTCGCGCCATGGAAGATGTGCGGCGCCACCGCTTCCACGCTCGCATCGTCGAGGATCAGGGCGGCGTCATTGCCGCCCAGTTCCAGCGAGAAGCGCTTCAACGTGTCGACCGTGCTCGCCAACACTTTCTGCCCCGTCGCGGTGGAACCTGTGAAACTGACGAAGTTGATGCCGGGATGGCTGCTCAGCACCTTGCCCAGATCGTTCTGATCGACGATCGTCTGGAGGACGCCGGGTGGCAATATCTCCGCCGCCAGTTCGCCGAACAGCAACGTGGTCAGCGGCGTGGTCGGCGCAGGCTTGGCGATCACCGTGTTGCCGGTGATGAGCGCCGGACCGATCTTGAGCGCCAGCATCAGCATCGGGTAGTTCCAGGGCATGATCGCCGCGACCACGCCGAGCGGCTGCCGCTTCTCGATGATGCGGGAACCGCCGTCGTCGCGCAGCGTCTCGGGCGTCAGTTCCTGCGCGGCGAAATAGCGCAGTCCGGCGATGGCGCCGATCATTTCCCCCGTCGCTTCCTTGATCGTCTTGCCCTGTTCCTCCGTCAGCAGGCGGGCAAATTCGTCGCGCCGGGCCTCCAGCGCATCGGCCAGCGCTTCCACCGCGCCACGCCGCGCCGCATAGCCGGCCGATGCCCAGCCGGGGAAGGCCCGCCGCGCCGCCGCTATGGCCTGCTCAAGCTGATCGGCATCGGCGCGGGGGGCGCTGCACAGCGGCTTGCCCGTCGCCGGATTGACGACCTCCAGCCTGTCCGCGCCGTCGACCAGATGGCCGTCAATCAAAAGCTGAAACGTCATAGTGCAGAACCTCGCCTGAATCATCGGTCGCCGTAATCGATATATGGGCGCGCACGGGCCGATGGCCAAGACATTCGGCACTTCCAGTCGAACAGTATCACAACCTTGGCGCCGTCCGGGGCGCCCGCGCGCCTGAAACGCTATAATTAGATAACTACTTGTGGGGCGGAGCAGCGCCTTCTAGACATGACGGGATTATGGCTGACCCTCGCGAGACAGAGAAACGATCCCCCAGGAGCCGGGCCGCGGCGGGGCTGCGCAAATTGTCGCTGGCGGCGGCGGACGGCGACTTTCTGGGTTCGGAGACGGAACTGCTGCAACTGCTGGGCGTCAGCCGCCCGACCTTCCGCCAGGCGGCTCGCCTCGTCGCGCATGACCAGCTTGTCGAGATCCGCATGGGGCCGCATGGCGGCTGCTACGCCCGGCGTCCCAACGGCGACAGCGTGGTTCGTTCCGCAGCGATGTTCCTTCACCTCAGGCACGCCACGCTGCTCGATGCGCTGCGCATATCGTGCGAGCTGGACTGCTTTTCCGCGGTTCTCGCCTGCGAGAATCGCAGCGCGCCTGCGCGCGGAGCGCTGGAGACCCTGGTGAAGGCGCTGGAAACCGCCCCGGACGTGGGAGGCGAGCCGGATGATTGCGCCGAGCGGCAGTTCGGGGCGCTGATGGCGCTGATGGCCGACAACCCTATCGTCACGTTGATGCACGACGTTGTCGCCCGCTTCCTCGCGACCGATCCCGCCTCCGTCGCGCTCAAGGGAACACCGCCGATGGTGCGCGCGCGCCGGGGAGCGATAGCGCGTCAAGGCCGCGCGATTCTTGCGGGCGACGCGGATATGGCAAGCGCGATCATCCGGCAGCAGTTCGAGGCTTATTCCGCCTTGATCCCGGTTCACAGCCTCGAACGGCGTCTTGCGCTGGAACCATTGTCGGTGGCGGCGTCATCACGCTGATGCTGGATCGCCCCGGGATGCATCGCATGTCGACAAAAGCGGACGATGCCTTGTAGGTATCTGGAAAAGAGACAGGAGATGGAGATGGAACCCACTGCCCCGCCGCGCCCCTTGCCGGCGCTCAACGACGACAATCAGGCCTTCTGGACCGGAGGAAGCGAAGGAAAGCTGATGATCGACCGCTGCGGCGACTGCCGCGCCTATGTCCATCCGCCGACCCCCTTCTGTCCTGCCTGCGAGAGCCGCAACGTCGCCGCGGAAGCCGTGTCGGGACGCGGCAGGATCACGACCTTCACCATCAACCACAAGCAGTGGATGCCGGGCCTGCCGGTTCCCTATGTCCTCGCCCTGGTCGAGATCGACGAAGACCCGACCGTGCGCATTCCAACCAACATCGTGGGCATCGCGCCGGAAAAGGTCGCCATCGACATGCCCGTCGAAGTCCTGTTCGAGCAGGTCGAGGAGGTGTTCGTCCCCCTCTTCCGCCCGGTGGAGGGCTGATCCGATGGCGCATTATGGTGAAAAGAAGGTCGCCGTCACGGGCGTCGGCATGTCGGACATCTCACGCAACGCGACGAAGACGCCGATGGCGCTCACCATCGATGCCTGCATGCAGGCCATCGAGGATGCGGGCCTCAAGCGTTCCGACATTGACGGCCTCTCCTCTTATCCGGGGGCGGATAATAATGCCTCGGGCTTCTCGCCAATCGGCGCGCCGCAATTGCAGGACGCGCTGCGCCTGAAGGTCAACTGGTTCTCGGGCGGCGGTGAAGTGCCGGGGCAGCTGGGCGCCGTGTTCAACGCCATCGGCGCCATCGCGGCGGGCTATTGCCGCCACGTCCTTGTCTTCCGCACCGTCTATGAGGCAAGCGCGCGCAAGATGTCCAAACAGGCCAACGCCCTGTTCGATGGCGGCCGCGCGCATGGGCAATTGATGAACTTCGCGCCCTATTGGGCAATGACGGCGTCGGTGCAGCAGGCGCTCTATTTCCAGCGCTTCGCCCATGATTATGGCCTCAAGCCCGAGACGACGGGACGGATCGCGATCAACAACCGCCGTAACGCCTCGCTCAACCCGGCGGCGATCTATCGCAAGCCGATCACGCTCGACGACTATTTTGCGTCGGAGATCATCGCCACGCCGCTGCGCTTGTTCGACTGCGACGTGCCGTGTGACGGCTCGGTCGCGGTGGTGCTCTCGCATATCGACGCCGCGCGCGATTGCCGCAACCCCGTATTACGGGTGGAAGCGGTCGGCTCCGCGCAGAAGGTGCGCTATTCCTGGGACCAGATCAGCGGCGAGGCGCTGGCGCGGCAGGCAACCATCTCCTCGTCCGCCATGATGTGGGAGCGCACCGATCTCAAGCCCTCCGACGTCGACATCGCGCAACTTTACGACGGCTTCACCTACCACACCGCCGCCTGGCTTTCCTCCGCCGGCTTCTGCAAGCCGGGCGAAGAGAATGACTTTGTAGGCGACGGCAGCCGCATCGCGCTCGAAGGCGACCTGCCGATCAACACGGGGGGCGGGCAGCTCTCGCTCGGCCGGATGCACGCTTACGGCCAGTTGCACGAGGCGGCAACGCAGCTCTGGCGCCGCGGCGGCGACCGGCAAGTGCAGAAGGATCTCACCGTCAGCATCAACACCACGGCGGGCGGGCCGCTTTCGGGCTGCATGATGCTGGTCAGGGAATAAGGTGGCAAACCACAGGCGCAATCGCGAGGAGGCCGTCGGCCTCTCTCGCAGCTTCCTGGACGCGATGGCGGCATTGGACTTCGGCGACAGACGAAATTCAGTTGTTGGTCGAATTAACGGCACATGGGAGAGGCTATGTCGGATCGAATCGCCATCGTAACAGGAAGCGGGCAGGGCCTTGGCGAGGAGATCGCCGTCGCCCTTGCCGAGCGCGGCTACAAGCTGGCGCTGTTCGGACGCACGGCCGCCAAGATCGAGCGCGTGGCCGCCCGCATCGGCGGCGGCACCCTCCCCATCGCGCTGGACCTCACCGATCCTGACGCGGTGCGCGCGGCCTTCAATCAAGTCGAGGACCGTCTCGGCGCTCTCGACGTGCTTGTGAACAATGCCGCGACCTATGTCCCTTTCCTTATCGCGGATGCGACGGACGAGCAGATCCGCACCACGATCGACGGCTCGCTCGTCTCGGCGCTCTACTGCATCCGGGAGGCAATTCGACGGATGCGGCCGCACGGCTCGGGCGACATCGTTTCGATAAGCAGCGAAAGCGTGCGCTATCCCGCCCCGTTGCTCTCGGTATATGCTGCGGCGAAGGCGGGACTCGCCAAGATACATGAGGCACTGCGCCGGGAACTGCACGACAGCGGCATCCGTCCGATGATCTTCGAAACGGGCCGGATCGACAGCAGCTCCGCAGGTGAGCACTGGCCGCCGGAAATGGTCGAGGAATTTATGCGACGGTTCGAAACACTGGGCTATTCCGGGCCGCTGGCGCGCGATGCGGCGACCGCCAGGACGCTGGCGGCGACGATTGTGCACATGATCGAAAGTCCGCGCGATGCCGTGTTCGAGCTGGTCCAGATGCGCGCGGTGAACTAAGGCGATCGACATTCAGGGATCGTCCTGCGCAGCCGACTGATCTGACCGATTCACGCGGAGGCGCGGAGGATAGGGTGCGCCCAAAGGCGCCGGCAAGGATCAGCGCATCGCCCCGGATGCTGCGCGCCATACCAGCCGCTGACCTCCCTCATCCTTGTCTTCGCTCGAATGTCCTCACGCTCTTGCCGCTGCGACATTTTCTATGCGTCCGCGCAGCGGCACGCCGCCATTGCTGAAGTCGTGCCGGTCCATCGTCAGCGCGGCCCCGGCGGCGCGTTCCGGCTGAAAGGTATAGCAGGCGCCGACCGATTGCCGCACCTTGTCGGCCGTCACGGTTCCGCCATAGTCGAAGAAGCGGCCGCCGGAGATAAATATGGTGCGGCGCAGTACCCGGGCCGTCTCCCGCTGATAGGGCGTCAGAGGCGCTTCCCATTGCTTCAACTGGCGCAGGGAAAGCCCGTGGCCGATACCGGGGGACACAATGTCCGATCCGCACAGTTCCCACAGCAGTTCGGCTTCTCCATTGCGATGGAGTTCGGCGACGCGCGTGGGCTCCATCCGGTCGCTGCAAAAGGTGGAGTAGAGCGTGGGTTCCCGATCATCGGCATGGGCGGCGGCGAGCAGCGCCAGATCATGCTGGTGCGTGCAGTGCGATAGCGCGCTGTCCACCTGTGCCAGCCCCGCCAGCGGCGCGCCCCTCATCCGCTCCGCAAGGTAGAGGCCGGCGGTGGGACAGGTCGTCCAGGGCCAGCGCTCCGCGCCCGTGCGGAGGTCGAGCACGCGCGCGCCATCATGTTCGATCTCCACCCAGAAATGATGGAAATCGTCCTCCACATCGGCGCGGACCACGCCGGGGCGCGGATCGATCAGCTGGTTGCGGCGGCAACCCGGCTCGCCGCGCCGGATTTCGAAGGGTGCGATCCCCATCGTCAGCCCGCCGCCGTCACGCCCACGCCGCAAGCAATGTGCGGAGGGATGCGACGAGAGCCAGCGGCTGATCGACCATGACATGATGATAGGCCGCCGGTATGTCGATGAAAGGCATGGTCTCCGGGGCCGTCGAGCGCATGCGCCTGTGCATCGCGCCTGCGGTCAGAAATGAATGGTCGCCCCGGATATGCGCCATCGGCACCTTCACGCCGGACAGGTCCGCCCAGGGATCTCCAATGTCGATGCCGCGCCACAGATTACGGTCGAACCGCCAGGTCCATGAACCGTCTTCGGTCTGCTTGAGCGCCATGCGCGCCAGATAATCGGCGGCGTAGAGATTTTCGCAGGGCTGGAGCGGAGACAGGCGGAAACGGTCCAGCGCCGACGGCAGATCGGGATAGGAGCGTTGCGGACTTTGCGGCGCGGCTTCCGACATTTCCGGGCCGGGCAGCGCGCAATCGACGATGATGCCGGCGCGCATCCGTTCGGCATGGCGCGCGGCGGCGCGCAGCACCGGCAACCCGCCGAGCGAATGGCCGATGATGGTGGGCGGCCCCGCCAGACAAGCGCCCCCCGCTTCAGCCGCCGCAAACCCTTCCCGAACGAAATTGTCGATCGAATAGCTGCTGCGCCAGCCGGACAGCCCCATGCCGCTGAAGGACAGCGCCACAACGCGATATTCGGCCGCAAACAGGGGGGTGAGGAAACTCCACCAGCCCAGATGGGCCGCATTGCCATGGAAGAAGAGAAGACCGGGTTTTCCCCGATCGCCCCAGCTGCGATATTCGATGGGGATGCCGTCCACGTCCACGAAGCCGCTTTCGAACGGCGTGTTGACGGCCTGCGTAAACCATTCGGGCGCCGGAGGCACCGCACCGTTCAACCCGCGCAGAGGCGCCGTTGAACCACCATCATTCTTCATCCAGTCAAGCTCCTTACAATGCGAACGCCCTCCTTGAGGGCATTCGCACTCAAGGCTCCCGATCAGGAAGGATCCCAGACCAATGGCAGGGAATCGACGCCAATCACATGGCCTCCATGAAATTTTGCCGGCTTGTCCGGATCGAGCCGGAACTCGGGCATCCGCTTCAGCCATTCCTCGTATAGGATGCGAAGTTCTATACGGGCAAGATGCGATCCCGCGCAGCGGTGCGGGCCGGAATTGAAGGCGATATGCACCTTGTTCTCGCGGTCCATGTCGAATTTCAGGGGATCGGGAAACTCGCGCGCGTCCAGATCGGCCGCCGGAAGCATGATAAGCACGCGTTCCCCTGCCTTGAACCGGACGCCGAACGCCTCATGGTCCCGCGCGACGATCCGGCCCGGCATGGTGAAGGTGTAGCGCCGCAACAGCTCTTCCATCGCATCCGTAATACGTGCGGGATTCGCGCGCAGCTCCGCCTGGAGAGCGGGGTCCTTCGCGAGATGACGCACGCCGAAGCTCATGCCGTTCATGACCGTGTCGAGCCCGGCGATAAAGAGGAGGAGGCAAAAGCTCTGCATCTCCTCGAACGTCACTTCACGCCCGTCGATCGGGGTATCGAGGAGCGTGGAGATAATGTCGTTGCGCCGTTCAATCATCCGCGCCTGAATGATCTCCGACATCGACGCAATAACCTCTCCCGACGCACGCCCGCGCACCTGCACGTCGTTGCTGATCAGAATTTCCCCTACCCAGCGGCGATATTGCGGGAGCATGTCGAGCGGCAGGCCCATCATCTTGAGAAAGATCGAGACCGGCAGCGGCTCCGCGACCGCATGCGCGAAATCGCAATGGCCGTCGGCGCGCACCTTTTCGATCAGGTCCGCCGCGAGCGCGCGCACCTCGTCCTGGATCGCCATCATCGCCTTGGGCGAGAATACCTTGTTAAGAGGCCCGCGATATTGGGCGTGTTCCGGCGGGTCGCTGTTGATCGGAACCTGCTTGAATTCCTGTTCCGGCGCGGGAATCCCCATTTTAGCGCTGGAAAAAGTCTCCGTATCGCGCACGACCTGGAAAATCGCGGCATGGCCGGCGATGATCCAATGGCCGCCATAACGGGGCGTCCAGAAGACCGGCGGGCTTTCAGCCACGATTTTCGCTATCCCTTCGTGAACATCGGGCGCATAGCGAGGATCATTGTAGAAATCGAAATCCACCACATGATCCGGATCGACATGATCCGGAATGGCGATTTGCGCCATGATGTTCATTGCCCTCGTCCTCTCTCAAAAACGAAATCCGCCGCCAGACGGACCGCCACCGCTTGCGACTGCCGATGATCTGTGGCCCCTCGATTGTTGCCAAGGCGATTCCGCAGGCCCACTATTGGCAACCGGGGATTAAACGATATGGTTCAAATATGGCGCTCCAGATAGCAAGTCAACGCAAAACTAAACCGACCAGTTCAGATTCATCGCCGCTATCAGAGAAGCGCCGGCGGCGCAGTCCCAAGCGCGATGCCATCATCGCGGCGGCGAAGGACATGTTCTTCCAGGAAGGTTATGCAGGCGCGTCCGTGGACCGTATCACCGCGCAGGCCCGCGTATCGAAGGCGACGGTCTACAGCCATTTCCGGTCCAAGGAAGATTTGTTGATGGCCGTCGTCGAAGAGGTCGTGCGTCCCATCCGGCACGACTATCTGAGTGTCCTGGACCCTTCGACGAGGCTCTCCGATTGGCTGCTGAAACTGGCCGAGCTTCTGGCGCAGCAGGTGTTGCTGCCGGACGTCACCGCGCTGGAAAGGCTGGTCATCGCGGAGGCGCTGCGCTTTCCGGAACTGGGGCGGATCTTTCAAACCATCGCCGTGGATTGCTCGTTCGAACTGCTGCTTCCCCGGCTGGAACGCGCCATCGCCGAGGGAGAGATGCGCCCCTGCGACCCGATCAGCGCCATCGGGCATTTCGCGGAAATGTGCGCCGGCTCCCTGCGGCGCAAGATGCTGTTCAACGAAGGCGCCGCGCCTGACGACACGGAAATCCGCCGGCACACGCGCGATGTCGTCGACATATTCCTCCACGGCTATGCCACCTGATTCCACCGCTCAGTTCGGCAGTGTCATCCCATCCCGGCATGTCGCGCCTGCACCCGGCACGGAGATCAGCCGCCCACCCCTCTCCCGTCATCCCGCCGCCGGACAGCCTTGGCGGACCATGATCAAGAGTGTGAGCTTTCGCCGTCCCGCAAGAGCAAGGGGACTGAAACGATATACAGTTTTCCATCTGCCCGTTACCTGTGCGGCAGCAAAAGGAGAGAATGTCGATGCTGGATTCGCTCATCACGCAGACCCGGACAGCGCTGCTCATAAACGAGATGCAACTCGGCGTGTGCCATCCCGACCATGCGATGTTCAAGGCAATGCCCCAGGAAGCCCAGAAACGTGGAGTCACCGGAAATATCATCGCTCTGGCCGACGCTTTCCGCGCGGCGGGGCAGCCGGTCTTTCATCTGCCGTGCATTCATCGGCCCGATTTCGGCGACGTGAAACGCAATTCGCTGATCTCGGCCATGTCGCTCAAACATCGGGGCATGACGGAAGGATCGCCGGAAGCAGCCTTCATGCCGGGTCTGGAACCCAGGCCGGAAGATTATGTGAGCACGCGAAGCTCGGGCATCTTCGCTTTCCTGGGCACCGACCTGGATCTCCGCCTGCGCCGGATGGGCGTGGAGACGGTTGTCGTGACAGGCGTGTCCACTAATCTGGGCATTCCCGGCATCGTCATGGCCGCGGTCGATTTCGGCTATAACGTCGTCATCGCGGAGGACTGCACCGCCGGTTCCGATCCCGAGGTGCACGACATGATCGTCCGGGAGCAGTTGCGGTTGCTGGGCGTCGTGACAAGCAAGGACGAGATCATCGCCGCTCTGTCCAAGCGAGGCTGACGGTCGCCGGAAGCGTGCCGAAGACTTTTCAGTCCTCCGGCACAGCCGGCGGCATCGCCTGCATCCGCCGCCCCAACAGCTTGGGCGCGAGGCGCGTTCCGGAAAGATCGCCGTTCCGACGGCAGATCTCCAGCGCTCTTGCGCGGTCGTGCACGTGAATGGCGCTCAGAATGTGGAGGCGTGCCGTCCGGCGTTGCTGCATCAGTTTCTCACGGCCTTCGAAAATCTCCTCGAAAGCCGCCATGCCGACCCGGAAAAGAACGCGGATCATCAAATCCAGGGCAGGATTGCCGCACATCCGGCAAAAAAGGTCGATGGCACGAAGCTCATCGTCCCGAAATGCCGCAAACGGCTGCGGGCCCGCCTGCCTAGCGGTCAGTTCCCCGATCAGATGAGCCAATTCCTCGCGCAAGCCGGCATCCGTGCATTCAGCGGCGATGCCCACCGCGTCGGCAATCGCGGAGTTCGCGGCCAGCAGCACGTCGCCAAGCGTCGTCTCGCGCGACCTCAAATAGGACGCCGCGGATGACACCACCCCTTCCATGTCGGGGTTGCGGCTGAACAACCCGCCATTCAGTCCGCGAACCGTCGCGACGATCCGCTCGGCCTCGACGAGTTGAACCGCCTGGCGGAATGTCGGCCGACTGATGCCGAAACGGGCCAGCAAATCCTTTTCGGTTCCCAGGAATTGCCCTTCGGGCACGGAAAGGGCGAGTTCCCGCAATTTATGCGCTGTCAGCCGCGTGAGATTATTGTCGGTCATCGCCCTGTATACAAGGCTTTGGGAGCAGCCCGTCAACTGCATGCCGGTTCAGGTGCGGCCGCGCAGTTCCCAAAGGATATCGCAGCCCCGGCAGAAGCGCGAGCGGATGTCGAAGACAGCTTATGCGCCCTTTATCCGCTCGCGCTGCTCTATCAGACGTGCTGCGCGAGGATCGCCGCGTCGAATGCCTGAAGCTCCATGTCGCGGCCCTGACGCACCTTGTTTGCCCAATCGGGATTGGCGATGACGGCGCGGCCGACGCCCAGCATGTCGATCTCTCCCCGCTCCATCATCGCGATCGCCTGGCCCAGGTTGCGCTGCGGCGCATCGGTGCGGCCGGCATTGGTGGGATCGAGCGCGCCATCAAGCCCTACCGATCCGACCGCCATCGTCGGCAGGCCCGTAATCTTGCGCGCCCAGCCCGCCAGGGTCAGCGGGCTATCCTCGAATTCAACGGCCCAGTAGCGCCGGGTCGATGCGTCGAGGAAATCCACGCCCGCATCGACCAGCGGCAGCAGCGCCTGCTCCAATTCCTCCGGATTCGCCCAGGACTTGACGTCGTAGAGCGTCGGCAGCTTCCATTGGGAAAACCGGAAGCCGATGGGAAAGTCAGGTCCCGTGCGCGCGCGGATGGCGCGGATAATCTCCACGGCGAAGCGGGTCCGCGCCGCAATGCCGCCGCCCCAGCCATCCGTTCGGCGGTTGGTTTCGTGCCAGAGGAACTGGTCGATGAGATAGCCGTGCGCGCCATGCAACTGCACGCCGTCGAACCCGGCAGCCTGCGCGTTTGCCGCCGCGGCCGCATATTCCTCGATCACGGCCAGGATCTCCGCCTCGGTCATGGCGCGGCCCTGCGGATGATTGCCGCCAATCTCCACAAGGGGAGAGGCGGGATCGAGATAATAGTCCATCGCGCCGATCGACGGCTGGTCGGGATCGGCGGCCATGTCGCGGATGCGCCCCAGGCCGGTGTGCCAGAGCTGGGCCATGATTCGCCCTCCCGCCTCGTGCACGGCGTCGGTCACCCGGCGCCATGGCGCCTGCTGCTCGGGCGTGGCGATTTCCGGCACATTCTTGGTGTGCGCGGCGATCTGTGAAATCGCGATGCCTTCGGTCAGGATAAGCCCGACACCGCCCGCTGCGCGGCGACGATAATAGTCGACCGCGCTCTCCGCCAGCACGCCGTCCACGGCGAACATGCGGGTCATGGGCGCCATGACGATACGGTTGGGAATGACGCAGCCATTGATCGTGATCGGCTGGAACAGGGGCGCCAGCGATGCGGGCGCAATCATCGTTTCGGTCTGATCGGTCATCTTTTTCCTCGAAGGTGCAATATGGCCATAAGTTTCGTCGTGGGGGATTATCGGGCTTTGAGGCTCTCGGCCGCGCGCCATCCCGAAAAGACGCAGTCCGCCAGCGAAAGCCCGCTGACGTAGAAATTGGAACAAAGCCCGACGGCATTGCGGCCCGCGGCATAGAGTCCGGCAATCTCCCGCCCATCGGCGCTCAGCACGGCCCCCGTCTCCTCATTCACGGTCAGCCCGCCCATGGTGACGCCGGAAATCGGATTGAGCTTGGGCTTCCAGCTGATATCGGTCGCGAAAAAAGGCCCCGTTTCGATCGGTTTGCGCGACGCATCGGACTTTGCGAAGGCGTCGGGCTCCCCATCTCGGATGGAGCGGTTATACGCATCGACCGTCGCGACGAGCGCGTCGGCGGGCACGCCGATCTTCTCGGCCAAACGCTCCAGCGTCGGCGCGGCCTTGGTATAGAGGCGCAGCGCCGCCTTGGTCGTCAGCTTCTGAAACGACAGCAGCTCGGGGTCCTTGGCGTCCTGTTCCACGCTTTCCTGAAGAGGACGGTCGACAATGACCCAGCCAAGGCCCTGGTTGCGCTCGAAAACGGCCTCGCCGGTGCGCGCGCCATATTCTTCCTCATTGACGATGCGCCGTCCATCGGGGCCGATGGCGATCCCCTTCACCCAGGTCGCGGGGGGATAGAGGAAACGCCAGGCGGACACGATGTTCATGCGGTCGGTGCCCCCGCCGACGCTGGCGCCCAGCTTGATGCCGGACCCGTCGTCGCCGATCGTACCGATTCCAGCAACGCCGACATATTTCGGTGCGGCATTGGCCACCATGGTGGGATTGAAGATGAATCCCCCGGCCGACAGCACGACCCCGCGCCGGACGCGCACGCGCACCAGCCGCGCCTGCTCATGCTCGATCCGGGTCGCGGCGCGCGAGGCCCGCGCTGCGGCGCCCAGGATCGTCGCCATCATGTTGCGGCCCATCCGCATGAGGAAGCGATGCTTCCGCGCCGGACCGGCCGGCAGGCGCCACATCTCCGCCCCGACGACGCGCCCCTCGCCATCGACGACGAGACGGCGCACGGTCGTATGGGGTGAAAGGCGGATATTGGGCTTGGATGCCAGCGAGGCGAGCAGCGGACGCATCAGTTCGCCGCCGCTCATCGCGGTCACATCGGCGGGGTTGGCGGGCAGCGTGCGGTGCCCGCGCGGCGCCGGCGTCGCCAGCTTGCGCGCGGCCAGCGTCTTTTCGTTGCCGGAATAATACAGGAATTTCGTGCCGGGATAGCTGGTCTTCGCCTCGCTGAGAGGCCCGCCGAAGCGCGCGCCGTGGGTTTCCAGCCAGGGAATGAAGCTCGCGCTCTGGTCGGCGAAGCGGCGCACGGTTTCCGGTCGGATCAGCGTCCCCGTCTCATGCGCGAGATAGGCCGCCATGTTCTCGGCGGAATCCTCGACCCCGCATTCCTTCTGCACGCGCGTGCCGCCAAGATAGAGCACGCCGCCGCTCAGCGCACTGGCCCCGCCGCCTTCCCCCCGGTCCACCGCCAGCACCGACAGGGTGGAATCCTCCGCGGCCCGGAGCGCCGCCGATGTCCCCGCCAGGCCACAGCCGACCACAAGCACATCGCATGTCTCGTCCCATGCTTCCGCATCGGCGTCATCGACCTTCCGCGCCTCCGATACCGGGATCGAGGTCGAACATTCGTCGTTGAAATAGGGGAAGTCCGCCGCGGCTCCCGTCACATCCTGGCTCATGCCTTCATCTCTCCCTGCACAACGGCTTCGCCGTCGACAACGACCCGTTTGAGTTGCCGGTGGAAATTGGCCACCACCGCTTCCTGGATCGGATTGGTGACCGATCCGCGAAAACCGCTCGACTTCATGCCCGAATGCACATCAGCGATGTTGATGAAATCCTGTTCGAAGATCTTGGGCCAGTCGGCGTCCCGCCAATCCTCGACCACCTGGGTCACGGCATCGATATCCGGCTCCTGTCCCGGCCCATAACGCTGAAGGACGAAGACGTCGAAGCGGCAGCGATCCACATTGCGGCCATCGGGCCGCGATCGGTAGACCAGGAAACTGTCCGGCGCGGGAAGCAGAACCATGTTCGGAAAGATGTGCCAATCCTGTCCCGCGCGGCGCACATCGTCATAGGTGATGGGCGGGCGTTCGATGCCTTCCTTCAGCGCTTCCTCATGCTGGAATGCGCCAAGGCGCACCATGATTTCGGAAAACTCCGCATCCTCGGGAACCTCGGTCAGGATGCGCTGCGCTCCGCGCGCATCGGCCGGCGTCACCAGGGCTTGCAGCGTGACATCGAGCTGCTCGAAGAACTTTGCGATATTGGGGCGCAGATCGTCCGGTGTCGGCAAATCCGTCAGCGGACTGGGAACGCCGAGCGGCAGGCGGATCTCGCTGTCGCGGAACATGCCGTGCAGGCCATGGATGTCGCAGACGGTGCGCCCGTCGGTGTAGGGTTCCATATGATTGTGCGTGCACTGGGCATGATAGGCTTCCATGAACGCCTCCAGCGCGACCTTCCAGTTCGCATCCAGCATGACGCTCCTGCGCCAGCGATAGCGCATCTGGTCCTGCCGAAAGGGCGCCAGCGCGGCGGAAATGGGGCGCAGATAATCCTCAAGCGGCTGGACGTCGGGGTCGAGGGAGATGAACACCCACCCTTGCCACAGGCCGACCTTTACAGGCTCGAGCGCGACATCGGCGTCCGCGACATTCGTGAAATCGTCGCGCCATGGGATGCGGTCGATGCTGCCGTCCAGCTTCCAACGCCAGCCATGATATTTGCAGAACAGACGCTGCGTCTTGCCGCAGCCTTCGAGCAGCCGGCGGCCGCGATGCTGGCAGACATTGTAGAAGGCCTTGATCTCCGTGTCCGATGATCGCAGCACGACGACGGTTTCGTCGAGAATGTCGTAAGTGACGAAACTGCCGAGCGATTCCAGATCCTGCTCACGGCACACCATCTGCCACGCCGCCGGCCAGAGACGCTCATTCTCCAGCCTGGCGAAAGCTTCCGAATGATAGACGCTCTTGTCGAGGAATGTGCCGGGCGCGCCGGGCGTCCGGCGCGGGCTGAGCTTGACAGCGGGACTGGGGCTTTCGACGGCCATAGATTCTCTCCACCTGCTGCTGCGCGATTGTCACGCTTCCTTATACAGCAATGGATACTTAACTGTTCCCCTGAGGCGGGCTTGTCAAGATACCATGCGTGAGGAGCGCTTCAAAACTGGCGGCGAAGCTGCGTGCCGCCGCTCGCCGCTCTTTCTCGGTGGCTCCGGTGGATACGACCAGCGTCGCCGCCAGCCACATGGCGAGGGTGACGGCGGCGGCATGTTCCGGCGGAATGCCATCCCGCAAACCTCCCCCGGCGGCGACCTCCGACCAGTAGCGCACGCCGTTTTTGAACATCGCGTTTTCGCGCGGGTCCTCGCGCAGCATGCCGAGCAGGACCGACCTGATCAGGTCCGGATTGTCTGCGGCGAGGCCGGCGACCAGGCCGTAAGGCTGGGAGAGATAGCTGGTGTCGCCGCCCGCCAGCGCGGCAAGCTCCGTCACCACGAATCGCTCCGTTTCCTCCAGCAGCATCTCCTGCGTCGGGAAATGATGATAGACGGTGCGCCGCGTCGTGCCTGCATGCTCCGCCACGGCGCTGACCGTCACGCCGAGCAGCCCTCGCTGCGACCATAACGACACGGCGCTGGCCAGCAGGCGCCGCCTCGTCCTTTGCCCGTTAATGCGCGTCTTTCGCTGTACCTGCGCGTCTTCCATCGTCATTGCCATGCCAGTTGCGCCCATTTCAGGCAACCTTATCAAGCGCGATGCTGATGGAGGCGCAAAGACGCCGGATCACATATGCAATAAAATAGGGGGCCGGTGGACGGGAAGCTTACATCATGTTTGCTTGCTTGAAACGAAGATAAATGCGGCGGGAGATGGAAACGATGCGGCATTCGCTGTTCGACCTGACGGGCGGCTTCGCGCGCTTCTGGTCGGCGGGACAGGCGATAAAGCACAATCCGCAGGCAATCGAGATGCGCCGGCAAGGCACATCCTTGCGCCGCATCCGGGGCGTCGCGCCCGGCATCTGACCGCACGGTCCCCTTTCAGGAGAGAAGGCAATGGATTTCAGAATCGCAGGAAAGGTCGCGTTCGTCGCGGGCGGGAGCAAGGGCATGGGGCGCGAGGCCGCGCTGGCGCTGGCCGCTGAAGGATGCAAGGTGCTGATCGTGGCGCGCGGGCAGGAAGCGATCGACGCGGCCGTGGCGGACATTCGGAGCCAGGGCGGAACAGCGCAGGGCGTGTCGGCGGACCTGACGAGCCGCGAGGGCATAAACAAGGCGCTCGATATCTGCCGGTCGCACTGGGACATGCCCGATATCGTCGTCAGCCAGACCAAGCAATATCATGAAGGCCGCGCTATCGACATGGACCCGGAGCAGGTGGAAGACATGTTCCGCACGGTGACGATGAGCGCGGTCTATCTGGCGCAGGCCACGGTCCCCGCCATGCAGGCGAAGAAATGGGGGCGCTTCGTCCATATCGGGTCGGGCACCGCCAAGGAACCCGAGGCCCGCTTTCCCCATGCGGTGGCGAATGTCGCCCGTCCCGCGACGAGCGGCTTCCTCAAGACGCTGTCCTTCGAAGTCGCGGTCGACGGCGTTACCGTCAATACGGTCGCTCCAGGCTGGATCTACACGCCGGGCATGGAACATTTCTTTTCCGAACATGGCTGGTCGATGGAACAGGCCAACGCATGGTTGAAGGACACGATCGGCGTCCCCGCCGGACGGCCCGGCAAGGCGGAGGAGATCGGCGCGACAGTCGCCTATCTCTGTTCCGATCAGGCTGGCTACATCACGGGCACGTGGCTGGTGGTGGACGGCGGCAATCACTTCTCTATCATGTAGAGAATGGCTTCCGCTTTGGTGTGGCATGGCTGTCACATTAAGGTTTGACTCGAGTCCGGCGCCATCATAGGAGCGGACAGACGAGAACAGGGCAACGCCTGAGGCCCGGCAGAAGGGGCGCCTTGCCGCGAAATGCGGATCGAAAGGGCCGCCGGCTGCCAGGCCCGGCAAATCTTGGGAGTGGATCGGGTGACGAACAGCTACGCGCCGGACGCGGGAACGTTGATGGACATATTCCGGCGGATGGCCCTTCTGAAGGGCAATGACGAGCGGTCGCGCAAGCTGCTCGCCACCGGGCGGGTGGTCGCCCCCTATTACAGCTATCGCGGACAGGAGGTCATTCCCTCCTCGGTTTCCGCCGCGCTGCGCGACGACGACTATATCTGCACCATCTATCGCGGCATCCACGACATGCTGGCCAAAGGCATGCCCCTGAAGCAGCTGTGGGCGGAAGTCGCCGGACGCGAGGACGGCACCTGCAAGGGCAAGGGCGGGCCGATGCACCTCACCTACCCGGCCAAGGGCATCATGGTCACGACGGGCATCGTCGGTTCCTCCATGCCGATCGCCAACGGGCTCGCCTGGGGCTCGCAGCTGGACGGCAATGATCGCGTGACGGTCGCCTATTTCGGCGACGGCGCCTCCAATATCGGCGCTTTCCACGAAGCGCTGAATCTGGCGGCCGTGTGGAAGCTGCCGGTGGTGTTCGTGTGCCAGAACAACCGCTATGGCGAGCATACCGCCTATGCCACGGCGACCTCCGCCAAGCGCATCGCCGACCGCGCGGTCGGCTACGACATTCCCGGCGTGCGGGTGGACGGCAACGATCCGCACGCAATGTATGCCGCGGCGGCCGAAGCCATTGTGCGGGCGCGAGGCGGCGAAGGGCCGACCCTGATCGAGGCGATGACCTTCCGATTCCACGGGCATGTGATGGGCGATGCCGACGGCTATATGGACAAGGCGGAGAAGCAGGCGGCGATCGCGGCCGATCCCTATCCGCGTTTCCGCGCGCAACTGATCGCGGACAATGTCGCGGACGAGGCGACACTCGCGAAGATCGAGGCCGATGTCGAAGCAGCCATAGACGAAGCGGTCGAGTTCGCGCTCGCCTCCCCCTTCCCCAGCACAGATGAACTCCGGCGCGACGTGTTCGCCGACGACAGCATCGTTCCCGAGGAGAGCTTCGCATGACCGACGCCGCAACACAGACCAGGCCGCAGGCGGAGAAGACGGCACAGATCACGATCGTCGAAGCGCTCAACCGCGCCTTCGTCGACGCGATGGAGGCAGACGAGAAGGTGCTGCTGCTGGGCGAGGACGTGGCCGATCCGGAAGATGGCGGCGTCGTCGGCATCTCAAAGGGACTCTCGACCCGCTTCGGCAATCATCGCGTGCGCTCCACCCCGATCGCGGAACAGGCGATCGTCGGCGCGGCGATCGGCGCCAGCCTGATCGGATACAGGCCGGTGGCCGAGATCATGCTGATGAACTTCTCGACGGTCGCCATGGACATGATCGTCAACCATGCCGCCAAGCTGCGCTTCATGTCGGGCGGACAGACCGGCGTGCCGATCACCATCCGCATGATGACGGGATCGGGCATCGCATCGGGCGGCCAGCATTCCGACTATCTGGAAGCCTGGTTCTCCCATGTTGCGGGCCTGAAGGTCGTCGCGCCCTCCACGCCGGAGGACGCCTATGGCCTGCTGCGCGCCTGCATCGACGATCCCGATCCGTGCATTTTCATCGAAAACCTGCTGCTTTACGGCTCCAAGGGACCGGCGCCGCAAGCCGGGCACAAGGTCGAAATCGGCAAGGCGGCGATCCGGCGCGAGGGCAGCGACCTCACCATCGTTTCCTATTCCCGGCTGGCGGTCGAGGCGCAGGCAGCGGCGGCCAGGCTGGCCGAGGACGGCATCTCCGCGGAAGTGATCGATCTGCGCTCCATACAGCCCTGGGACAAGGAGGCCGTCCTGGCATCCGTCGCGAAGACGGGCCGCCTCCTGGTGGTGCATGAAGCGACCAAACCTTTCGGCGCCGGCGCCGAGATCGCCGCGACGGTGAACCATGAACTGTTCGGCAGGCTCAAGGCCCCTGTCCACCGTCTGGGCGGCGCGTTTTGCGCGGTGCCCTTCTCGCGTCCGCTCGAAACGGCCTTCGCGCCCGACGCCGCCCGCATCGTCGATGCGGCCAAGTCTCTTTGTGCCTAGAGGAATAGAATGACGACCGAAGTCCTGCTTCCCAAGATCGGTTTCTCGATGAGCGAAGGCACGCTTGCCGAATGGCTGGTGCCCGATGGCGGAGAGGCCGTGGAGGGCCAGCCACTGTTCCTGCTGGAAAGCGACAAATCCGCGACCGAGATCGAGGCCCCGGCATCGGGCGTGCTGAAGATCATCGCCCAGCCGGGCGAAACCCATGAGGTCGGCACCGTCATCGCGACGATCGGCTAGTGGCGCCTGCCCGGCGGTGTCGGGCAGGCATCCCCTATAGCGTCTCGTCCTATAGCGTTTCGCCGCCGTCGGTGACGATGGTGCGGCCATTGATGAAGACGCCCGCACGCGAACACAGGAAGATGGCGAGACCGCCCATGTCCTCGATCGTGCCCAGGCGCTTGAGCGGCGTGTTGAGCCGCCAGGCCTCGCGATACTCCTCCGGCAGCGGGCCGTTCAGGCGCGACGGGAACCAGCCCGGCGCGATGCCGTTCACCGTGATCCGGTGATCGCCGAACGCGCGCGCCATGATACGCGTCAGCTGCTCCACGCCCGCCTTGGACGGCCCATAGGCCACGGAGTCCGTCGCGACCACGGTGGCAGCAACCGAACTCAGGTTGATGACCCGCGCATAATCCTCATCGGTGCCCGCGGCGCTCAGCAGGGGCAGCAGCTTGCGGGTGAGGAAGAAGGGCGCCTTGAGATTAAGGTCCATGACCCGGTCCCACGCCGCCTCCGAAAACTCCTCTATCGCCTGCCCCCAACTGGTGCCAGCATTGTTGACCAGGATATGGAGGGCCGGTTCGCGTTCCGCCAACTCCGCCGCGATCCGATCGATCTCGGCCATTTTGGACAGGTCGCCGGGAAGTGGCAGACACTCCCCCAAAGCGCCTATTTCCCGCGCAGCCTCCTCAAGCCGGTCGAGCTTGCGGCCAGTGATGTAGACCTTCACGCCGTTCGCGGCGAAGGTTGCGGCGATCATCCGGCCGATGCCGCTGCTGCCCCCTGTGACAAGCGCCACCTTGCCGCGCACGTTGAACAGGTTTCCAATGTCGAGTGTCACAGGCTGTCTCCATCCAGAGTGGAAAGGGTCCGGGACGGTCCGCCCGCCTCCTCACCCATTGCATTGGCAAGCGCGGCAGCGAGCTGCGGCACCTCGGCCAGGGAGCGCACCATGTCGTTAAGATGCGTGCAGCCCTCCGTCCGCGCGAGTTCAGTGAGCACCGTCTGACGCAGCGTGCTCAGCGATGTCCCCACGAGCCGCCCCAGATTGAGGATCGCTCCGGGGCATTCGTCGAAGGGCAGGATGCGCGGATCGGCCTCGATCGACAGCAGGGTCTGGCTATTCCGGTCGGCCGTCGCGGTGATGAGATATTCATGCACCGCCATGCGCGGCCCCGAAGGCGTTGAAGCGCTATCCTGGAAATGCACGTCGATGACGATCCGTTCGCCCAGCCGGACGTCGATCCGCCGCGCGCGCCGGCTTGCAGGCCCCTCCTGCGCCGCCAGGACATGCCAGGAGAAAGCGTCGCGCCCATCGTCCAGCGGTTCCACCGGCATGGAATTTTGCTGCGGCCGGGAATCGCCCTCGGCCAAGGCGGAGGAGCCGGGGCGGAACCCAAGGCAGACCCCAGCCATGCGCATGCGCCGCTCGCGTGCGCCGGGTTCTTTCATAAACGCCTCCTCCCAGTCGGGAAGCCAGTGGGACCAGGCCCATCCCGCGACCAGGCTGGAGCCGGCTATGTCGTCGAGCAGCAGGTATAGCGGCGTGCCGGCCGCGCGCTCTTCGGGAAGCGCCTCGATGATGGCGGCACGAAGCTGCCCGCCCGCCCGAGCCCCGACCAGCCGCTCGATACCGGGCCGCGCCGCATCGGACGAAATCGCGAGTATCTCCCGCGCGCTGCTGAGCCGCGCCGTGAAACGGTCCTCTCCCAGGATCAGGGGGGCGTCCACGTCGGCAAGGGTCATCAGGTCGCGCGCGCGGCCATGCTGGACCATCGGCGCCTCCCGGCCGTCCGGCCAGGTCGTATCGATGGTCGATGTGCGGCGGATGGAGAAGCGCGCGCGCGGCGGCGTCGGCGGCGCCGGTCCATTGACTATGGGCAAATCCGTATCGTTCATGGAAACTTTCGTTCTCCCGGGGACGATGAGATGGCCGACCCTTGGGCCGAACGCCGATGGCCGGTCTGCCGCCGTCCCTGCGGCTGGCCGGCCGGGGCGCTGACCGCCGGCCCGTCGGTCGTGTCGCCAAGCAGTGGCACGACGCCATCCGTTCGATAAGCTAATTCAGCAATGCCGCGTTTCCCATCGCTCATATGATGACGCGGCTGTCGGATATGATGGCATCGAAAGGACCGCTTGCCCCGGCCGCCAGATCATGCTTGCGATAACGGCAGAGGACAAGGGCGCTCGATGCAGAATGCGATAGAGCGCGCGGGATCGCTTTGGAGATTTGCGATGCATTTTGAACTGGACCCGGAACTGCAGGCCTTTCGCGAGGAGGTCCGCGCATTCGTGCGGGACAATCTGCCCGAGGACATGAAGGCCCGGCAGATGGCGGCCGGATCGATCTTTTGCAGTCATGACGATGAGAGGGCCTGGGCCAAGATATTGGCCAAGAAGGGCTGGCAGGTCTATTCCTGGCCCGTGGAACTGGGCGGCTGCGGCTGGAACGCGATGAAGAGTTTCGTGTTCGAGGATGAACTCTACAAGGGCTTTGCACCGCCCCTGTCCTTTAACACGCTCCATATGATCGGGCCGATCATCTACAAGCTGGGCTCGCAGGAGCAGAAGGACCATTTCCTGCCTCTCATGCGTCACGGCGATGTCTCCTGGGCGCAGGGCTTCTCCGAACCTGGGTCCGGTTCCGATCTCGCCTCGCTGCGTACGCGCGCCGATCTCGTCGGCGACAAATATGTCATCAATGGGCAGAAGATCTGGACCAGCGGCGCTCATGAGGCCGACTGGGGCTTCTTCCTGGTCAAGACCGACACGACGTGCAAGCCGCAACTGGGCATGAGCTTTCTGCTGGTCGACATGAAGACGCCGGGCATCACCGTGCGCACGATCCCGCAGATCAACAATGACGAGCATCATCTGTGCGAGGTGTTCCTCGAAAATGTCGAGGTCCCGGCCGGCAACCTGATCGGCGAGGCGGGCAAGGGCTGGACCTATGCCAAGATGCTGCTGGAGGGTGAGCGGACGGGCAGTTCCTATATCTTCTGGAACAAGCGCGAGATGCGCCGTCTCCTCGACATGGCCCGAGCGGAAAAGTTGAACGGCAACCCGATCGCACAGGATCCGGCCTTTCGCGCCCGACTGGCCGCGATTCAGGCGGAACTCACGGCGCTGGAATGGTCGGTGCTGCGCGTGCTCGCCGACGAGGAGTTCACCTATGGCACCGCGGCCGCATCCTCGGTGCTCAAGGTGCGCGGGTCCGAACTGCAACACGCCATCACCGAGGCGCAGGTCGACCTGATCGGGGAGAAGTCGCTGCGCGTCTATTCGGTGCACGATCTGCTGAGCGACGCCGGCACCCTGTGGCCGGACCATGTGGTGAACCGGACCAACATGGCCCTGCTGACGCGCGCCGCCACGATCTTCGGCGGCGCCAAGCAGGTACAGAAGAACATCATCGCCAAGGCGGCCTTCGGCCTCTGAACGAACAGGACGGGTCAGATTCCATGGATTTCAATTATTCCGACATGCAGCAGATGCTGCTCGACAGCGCCGGCAAACTGATCGCCGACACCTATACGCTGGAGGATATCCGCCATCAGCGCACGATCGCAAACGGCCTGAATGAGAAGAACTGGGCGCAGTTCGCTGAACTGGGCTGGCTTGCGCTGCCCATTCCAGAGGATGCCGGCGGACTTGGCTGCGGGCTTGAGGATGTCGTCGTCCTGTCGACCGCGCTGGGCCGCGGCCTGGCGGTCGAACCCTATGTCAGCACCGTGGTGGTCGGCGGTCATATCGTCGGCGCCCTGGCCGATGAGGATGCGCGCAACGCGCTGCTCGGCCAGGTCGCGACCGGAGAGGCGCGGATCGCGCTGGCGCATGGCGAGCCGGGCGAGCGGTTCGGCGACGGCGGCGCGCGATCGACCCAGGCTGTGCCGTCGGGCAACGGCTTTGCGCTCACGGGCAGGAAGATGCTGGTGCTTGATGCCCCCTCCGCCACGCATATCATCGTCTCCGCCACGCTGGATGACGGCAGCATGGGGCTGTTCCTCGCGCCTCGCGATGCAAGCGGAATCAGCGACGAGAGCTATGCGCTGGTTGACGGCGCGGCCGCGTCCGACCTGTTTCTGGACGGCGTGCAAGTCGATGCCGGCGCGCTGATCGCGAGCGGCAGCGCGGCGGAGACATTGCTGTCGGAAGCGAGCGACCGGGCCGCGATAGCGCTGATGGCGCAGGCCGTCGGCGCGATGGAAGGCTGCAACGATGTCAGCGCGGAATATATCAAGGAGCGCAAGCAATTCGGCCAGCCGATCGGCAAGTTCCAGGCCT
>Ga0164243_10000819_pt1 | contig 54383 bp, 46 predicted proteins | sample OricompcompostOP_FD_108781 | JGI IMG/M metagenome (GOLD analysis project Ga0164243, IMG submission 108781) | Organic Plus compost microbial communities from Emeryville, California, USA - Original compost - Organic plus compost (OP) | ecosystem: Engineered > Solid waste > Mixed feedstock >... | reverse complement strand
GTCGCCTTGATCCGCAGCCCCCCGTGGCCGCAATAAAGGCAAACAGGCCGCTTCGTTGGCCGCGCCCACACACGAATGTCGCGTCGCCGCTCGACACGGACAATCTCAACATCCGACAGCCCTGATATGCCGTCGATTCCCTGATCAGCCTTCTTCTTCATCAGACTTGTCCTTCCTATGACAAGTCTAACCCAATTTCCCTCATCCCCCGTTCACGAGGAAGAGCCCGCGCGGGTGATCGTCTCGGGCGTTCAGCCCCAGCCGCGGGCGATGCTCGGGCGGATCGGCCTTGGCGAAGCGGCGGGTCGCATCTCCTATGCCGCCGATTATGCGGGCGCGCAGGCGCTCGCGGTCGATCTGGCGGACGCGAAATGACGGCGGCCCCCGTGTGCGGCAGGCCATTCGCACGCGTCGCTTCTCGATCGGCCGGCGGCCGGGAAAACCCAATTCTGACCAAGTCTGGAGAATGAAATGAGTGACAACGACGACTATGTTTATGACGAGGAAAGCGGCGAGTGGATGCCGGCATCGGAGCTTGCGGAACGCAAGGCCGCAGCCTCGCAGGTCGAGGTTCGCGACGCGGTCGGGAACCTGCTCCAGGATGGTGACAGCGTCGCACTGATCAAGGATCTCGAGGTCAAGGGGGCCGGCAAGACGCTCAAGGTGGGGACGGTCATCAAGTCGATCCGCCTGACGGGCGATCCGCAGGAGATCGATTGCCGTCACGAAAGCATCAAGGGCCTCGTGCTGCGCGCCGAGTTCGTGCGCAAGCGCTAGGTTTCCCGCTTGCGAAACCTTGTCGTGGCGGCAGCGGCGCGTGGCTCGTCGCCGGGCCAATCGGTTGGAGCCGCAAAGTTCCGCGGCCCTGCCGGGGCCGGATCGACCGGGTTTCGCGATGACGTTCCACCACAATCCCGAGAAACGGAACTTGCGACATGATTTCCCAGAATCTCAAACCGACCGCACGGAACAGCCGCTTCTATCTGGCTCGCATGCAGGCGTGTCAGACGGAAGCGAATGAGGCCTTGCTTCCGAATGTACGGGACCGGGCCCTTCGTGCGGCCGTTGCATGGCGCGAGATGTACCAGAAGGCACTGCAGTTCGAGCAGCGGCTAAGCCAATGATCCCGGCCGTGGCGATTATGGCCCGGACGGGATTTGTCTGGCGTTCGGAGGCGACCGGCAGCCTGGCCTTCGGACAATCGACACGTTCTTGCGGGAGGTGCGCATGACGATATTCCTGATCATTCTCGTCTCCGTCTTGCTTCTGGCCCTGTTTATCGGCGTCACCATTGCGGGCGGACGATCCCATGATCGGCAGAACGAGCGCCGCGACCATGACAGATAGGTCCGCGGAAGATTTCGAGGTCGAGAGCGAGATCGCTTGCGAACTCGAAACAGGGGCGGATCGCCGGAGCATCGATCAAGCGGAAACGGAGCTCGATCGCTTTCTCGATCATCTCGACGATATCGACCGCGAACAGCGTTATTTCGAACGATATGGGACCGAACATCACCACGCGTCTGCGATGGAGCCGGGCGAACTGGCCGCCCCGCTCGTCTTCGAACTGGGCAATATACGGAGCCTTCTCGCAAACTGGGCTTTCGTGCAAAGCGCGATGAGTATCGACGATCCGGACATGTTGATCCTCGACTATACGCGCCGGATGATGGGGTTTCTCCTGTTCCATTCCTCTCCGGGGACCATCGAGATCATCGGGCTCGGCGGCGGATCGCTGGCAAAATACTGCCACCGATATCTTCCGGAGGCGTCGATCGTCGCGGTCGAGATCGACCCCGACGTCATCGCGGTTCGGGAGCAATTCTTCATGCCGCCCGAGAGCGAGCGCTTCGAGATCGTCTGCGATGATGGCGCGGAATTCGTCGCGCGGGATCCGGGACGCTGCGACATCCTGCTGGTCGATGGTTTCGACAAGGACGGACAGCCGGCCCAGCTTTGCTCTTCGGAATTTTATCGCGATTGCCGTTCGCGGCTGAACCCTGGCGGCATCCTCGTCGTCAATCTATGCGACGATCATTGGAAGCACGGCGCCATCCTGTCGCGCATAAGGGGGTGTTTCGGAGCCACGATCGATCTTCCCTCAAGAATAGGAATGAACCGGATCATCTTCGCGTTCAGGGATGGGCGGCCTTCTTCGGACCTCGACGCGCTTTTGCAGAATGCCCTGGATCTCGATCACGCCCATCCCATGTCATTTCTGTCGTTGGCCGATGAAATTGCGGGCGGGGCCAAATCGCTCGATCACGGGCCCGCCGATGGCATCGACAGCGGCTTTGACGGAGCCCAGTCCCTCTCGATGGCTTCTCTCTGGTCGGCTGGCTGAATTCGGGCAGCTATCGCCGTCAGTCACGAACCCTCTCGTGTCGCACAGACGCGCTCGAAGTTCGTTCGACCGCACGAACATGACGTTCGCCTTCTCCGCTTGGCGTTCGGCTGCACGCTGACGACGATCGGCCGCCTTTCGCTGCAATCGGCTGACGCGGCACGGTAGCACTCCCCCGATCAAAGGGGAGAAATCATGATCGAGGCCACGAAAGCCATCGCCGCCCAAGGCCCGGCGACGCCAGTCAAGGCGGCGCTGATCGGGGGACTTGCGGGCGGGGCGCTCGACCTCGGCTTTGCATTTACCTCCTGGGCGCTCAGAGGCGTTGCGCCCGTCGATATTCTGAGGGGTATCGCGTCGGGCCTGCTGGGTCCGGCTGCCCGGACCGGCGCCGCGCCCGTAGCGCTTGGCCTGACGAGCCATTTTCTGCTCTCCCTCCTGTTCGCAGCGGTGTTCGTGTTGATCGCGTCGCGGATCGCGGTCGCCGGGCGGCAATCGCCGTGGCTCGCCGGGCCGCTCTACGGCGTCGGCGTCTATTTCGTGATGAACCGCATCGTCCTGCCGCTCTCCAACTTCGCGGTTCCCGCTGGCGGTATGCCGCTCAGCCTCGCCGATCTGGCTTCGCACATGTTCCTCTTCGGCCTTCCGATCGCGCTCGCGGCGCACCGGTGGGCAGGGGGGACTTCGTAAAGACATAAAATCAACAGGAAGTATCAATATGTTGGGCATATTTCGATCGCGTCATTACCTGCTTTCCACCACATTGCTGGGCAGCGTCGCCTGCGCGATACCCGCCCATGCGCAGGACATGGCCGGTCAGGACGCAGCGGCCGAGGATGCGTCGCAGACGATCGTGGTGACCGGGTCGCGCATCCAGAACCCCAACCTCGAGCAGTCGAGCCCAGTTCAGGTCGTCGGCGAGAACGAGATCGGACTTCGTCAGGCGACCAATGCGGAGGAACTCATCGGCGATCTTCCGGGCGTGTCGCCCGGCGCCAACAGCGCCGTCAACAATGGCGGCGCGGGCTTCGCGTCGCTGAACCTGCGCGGCGTCGGCACCAACCGCAACCTCGTGCTGCTCGACGGGACGCGGCTGGTCCCCTCTTCGCTGCTCAGCGAGACCGATCTCAATATCATTCCCGTCGCGCTGATCGAGCGCGCCGAGATCGTTACCGGCGGCGCTTCATCGGTCTATGGCGCCGACGCGATCGCAGGGGTCGCGAACTTCATAACCAAGCGCGACTTCTCGGGCGCCGAACTTGCCAGCACGGTCGGCATCACCGAACGCGGTGACGGGGCGCGCTACCGCTTCGATTTGACCGTCGGAGCGAATTTCGACGACGACCGGGGTAATGCGGTGCTCAGCGTCGGTTATCAGCAGGTCGAACCGGTGTCGCAGGGCGATCGCGCCGTTTCCCGCGACACCTATTTTCTCGACGGCAGCAAGATCGGTTCGGGAACAACGACGCCGACGCGCATCAACAATCGCATCTATAATCCGGCAGATGGCGCGTTGCGCGATTATGTGGGCTCGCGCGACGCCTATAATTTCGCGCCCGACAATTATTTCCAGACCCCGCTCGAACGCTATAACCTGTTCGGTGCGGCGCATTACGAAGTGACCGATGGTGTCGAAGTCTATGCCAAGGGCATGTTCACCCGGTCGAAAGTCCAACTGAGTCTCGCATCGTCGGGGATGTTCGGCGACACTTGGATGCTGCCGCTGAACAATCCTTTCATGCCCGAGGCCGTCCGTTCGGAAGTTTGCGCGTCCAACGCGATCTCGGCGGCCGACTGTGCTGCAGCCGGCGCCGCGGCAGGGCCGACCGACCCGGACTACCGTGAGGTTGCGACGACGATCAATCGCCGCTTCATCGAAATGGGGCCGCGCATCCGCAATCTGACGACCAACCAGTTCCAGGTCTGGGCCGGCGTTCGCGGGTCGATCACCGAGACGCTGAAATTCGATGTCTACGGCCTCCACGGCGAATCCGATCGCAAGAACAGCAATCTCGGCTGGGGCCTGAAGTCGCGGGTTCAGCAGGCGCTGCGGGCCGTCAGCGAGACCGAATGCGCCGATACCTCGAACGGCTGCGTCCCGATCAATCTTTTCGGCGACGGCACCGATATTTCGCCCGAATCGATCGCTTTCTTCAACCAGCCGGCGGGCGCGACGATCAGCACCAGCCTGTCGGTCGTCAACGGAAGCCTGTCCGGCGAGGTCGCCAATTTTCTCGCCGGCGAAACGCCGATCGGCTTCGCGCTGGGGGCTGAATACCGCCGCTATGGTGCTTCGCAGGTTGCAGATGTCGCCTTCGGGACGCAGGACGAGGTGCTGGGGACGGGCGCGCCGTCGCCGTCCTTCTCGGGCCGCTATAGCGTGAAGGAAGTCTTCGGCGAGCTGATCGTCCCGATCGTCGAAGATGTGCCGGGCATCTACAGCCTGACCGCCGAAGCGGGCATTCGTCTGTCGGACTATTCGAACACGGGGACGAGTACGACGTGGAAGGCGGGCGGGACATGGGAGCCGTTCCGCGGTTACAAGATCCGCGGTATCTACCAGCATTCGGTTCGCTCGCCGAATATCTCGGAGCTCTACACGCCGGTAACGACGGGCCTGTCGAATTTGCCTGAGGATCCTTGCCAGGGAGCAAACCCGGTCGGAAATGCCGCGCTGACCGCAATCTGTATCGCGCAAGGCGCGCCCGCAGGGCGGATCGGCAGCATCCCCGAACCCTCGGCCGGCCAGATCAACCTGACGAGCGGTGGCAACCCCGATCTCGATGTCGAAGTCGCGAATTCCTACACCATCGGGCTCGTCGCGACCCCGCCCCAGATCCCCGGCCTCGCGATCACCGCCGACTATTATCATATCAAGGTCAGCGACGCGATCACCCTGCCGACGCCCGACGACATCTTCGGTCCCTGCTTCGATGAGGGCGACGCGGCCGCCTGCGCGCTCATTCGCCGCAATCCGCTCAACGGGTCGCTCAATGGCGGCGGCGACACGCCGGGGCTGATCGCGGTGCTCACCAACCAGGGAACGATCGTGACCTCGGGCATCGACCTTCGCGTCGCCTATGGCATGTCGACGGGCTTCGGGCGGCTGAGTTTCGACATGACGGGCAACTGGACCGAGCAGTCGAAGTTTCAGGCATCACCCACCGGACTCAACCGGGAATGCGTCGGCCAGTACAGCGCGAACTGCGGCTTCTTCGCCGGCGAGATTACCCCCAAGCTGAGCTTCAACATGCGCGCGACCGCGCAGATCGACGATTTCGGGGATATTTCGTTGCTGTGGCGCTGGCTCGACGGTGTCGACTATGAACGCATCCTGGACGCCGACGGGATCGAGCCCGACTATCTGCATATTCCCAGCTACAGCTATTTGGATCTCACCTACCGCGCGAAGGTCGCCGATATCTTCACCCTGACGCTGTCGGTGCAGAATCTGCTCGACAAGGATCCGCCGCTGGTCAGCAACTATGTCGGAACGACGTCACTGAACTCGGGTAACACCTATCCGACCACCTATGATGTTCTCGGGCGGCGCTACAGCGTCACCGCGAGCTTGCGCTTCTAGGTCGTTTCCGGCGCCGGGGATCAGTCCCCTCCGGCGCCGCCCCGGGGTGTGCGGATGAAGGCGGCATCCTTTGTCCGCACATCGCCTTTCCCGTTCCGGCACCCCGGGATGCGGGCGAACGCACGATATCCGTAGCCGAACGTCCGTCGACAGCCCGCTGCCTTCCTGCGATAACCGGATCATGAACCAGGTCGCGGCCTTCACCTCGTCCGATATCTACGAAGTTGCCCCGACCGGTCGCGGCGACAGCCTGGCAATCCGCAAGCGCCACGCAATCCTCTGGCTGACCGGCGCATTCTGGGGCCTGCACGCGCTAGCTTTGTGGGTCGCTGATCTGCTCGACCGGCATCCGCACCTGCTGAAGGCGGCGGCGGTGCGGATCGGGCTCACCCTGATCGGCCTTGCTCTTTGCTACGCCATCCATATCATCCTGCAAAAGCTGAACGGGCGCGCCTGGCGCAGAAAGGCGCCGATCGTCCTTTTGGCTTCGCTCGTCGCCGCCGAGCTGTTCGCCTGGTGCAGCTATTTCGCTCTGGCCTATGCCAAGGGTACTCCGATCCATGTCGCGATCGAAGGCAGCGGCGTGATCCGCACCCTCGTCCCTTGGACCTGGTTCTTTCTGGCTTGGGTCGGTCTCTATCTGGCGGTCCAATATGGCTTCGAAGCGCGTGAGGAGGAACGCAGGTCGGCGCGTCTCAGAAGCATGGCGCAATCGGCCAAGCTTCAGGCCCTCCATTACCAGATCAATCCGCATTTTCTGTTCAACAGTTTCAATTCGGTATCGGCGCTCATCCTCGATGGCCGGGCGGAGGACGCGAATGCGATGGTCGAGCGATTGGCGAGCTTCTTCCGCGTGAACCTCGCGACCGACCCGGAGATCGATATCTCGCTGGCGGAAGAGATCGCGCTCCAGACCACCTATCTGGAAATCGAGCAGGCCCGCTATCCCGATCTCGAGTTTCGCATCGATTTGCCGGAGGCGCTCGGGCCTGCTGCGATACCGGCCTTTCTTTTGCAGCCGCTGGTCGAAAATGCTGTCAAGCACGGCGGGGCTTCGGGGGCCGGCGCCACGTTCATCGCCATTTCGGCCCGGGAGGATAGCGAGACCCTGCGCATTGTCGTCGCGAACAGCTGCTCGTCGATCGCCCATCAAAGATGCGTTTCGGGAACGGGGACCGGCTTGCGGAATGTCCGGGAGCGATTGTCCAGCCGGTTTGGAACCAGAGCGAGGCTGGCGACCGAGCGGCTCGGTACGTCCGGGTTTCAGGTGACGCTCGCAATGCCGCTGAGCTATCGGGCATGACGATATCGGTCCTGACCGTCGACGACGAGCCGCTGGCGCTTCGCCGCCTCGAGCTGATTCTGGCGAAGATTCCCGACGTCGACCATGTCGGATCGGCCGGTGGTTGCGGCAAGGCGCTCGAAATGATCGCCGAGGTGAGACCCGACGTGGTGCTCCTCGATATCAAGATGCGAGACGGAACAGGTTTCGATGTCCTCGATCAACTTCCGGCGGACCGGCATCCCGGCATCATTTTTACGACCGCCTTCGATCATTTCGCCGTCCGGGCGTTCGAAACGCATGCCATCGACTATATTCTGAAGCCGGTCGAAGCCGAGCGCCTGCGGATCGCGATCGATCGATCGCGGCAAAGTCTTGCTGCGGCGGATGCTCGCGAGCAGATCGAGCAGATGCGCGCCGTGATCGAGGATCTGCGCGGGGGCTATCATGGCCGGACTTCGCAGCCGCGAGATGACGAACTCTGGCTGCGCTCGGCGGCGGGTGCGCTGACCTGCGTCCAGCGAGGCGATATCGAAATGATCACCGCCGAAGATGACTATGTCCGGCTCCATACGGCCTCGGCCTCCTACCTGATCCGCGGGTCGATCAAGGCAACGCAGGCAAATCTCTGCCTGTCCGACGAGGAATTCGTCCGCGTGCATCGGCGCACGCTTCTGCGTCGCGGATCGATAGTCGGCGTTCGGCGCTCGGCCGAGCTTGGAGTCCGTATTCGGCTCCGGGATGGCACCGAAGTCGCCGCAGGCCGGGTCTATGCCAGGAAACTGCTCCGCTCGCTGCCGGCGGTCGGTTGAATGTCGGCGGCGCACATCCGCCCGATGCTGACGAAGGGCAGCAAGCGGCAGCGCGGAATTCGGCGCCGCGAACGGGGAAATTCAAGAGCCAGCCCAATTCCGGCCCTTTGCCGGCGGAGTCGCCAAATTCAGACGAAGGACTGATCATGCGGACTATCCTCCTCCTGCTCTCCGCCATCTATATGGCTCTAGTCGAGTGCGCCCTGATATTTCTGCCCCGGCAGTTCGGAACAGGCGCCGTCCCCGCGGACGCATCACCGGAACTCATCGCGCTGCTGCGTCTGCTGGGTGGCCCGTTTCTGGGTATCGCGGTACTGAACTGGCTTACCCGTCGTCTCGACACCGGGTCCGTGCTTCGCCCGATCCTCCTCGCCAACCTTGTTGGCTTCGGTGCCGTGGCCCTGAATGATCTGTGGGGTGTCGTGAGCGGCGAGGCGCGCGAGATCGCGAAGCTTTTCCTCGTGATCCATTCTCTCTTCGCCCTGTCGTTTCTGCTCGCTCTCAAACCGGACAGGTCCGACCCACGCTGATATTGCCGATGTCGTTCGCTAACTGGCCGTGACACGGCCAAAGCCGACCTCGTTGCCATCCGGATCGTAGTACATCACCTTGCGGACATTCTCCGCCGGTATTTCCTCCTTGTCGAAGGTGATGCCGCGCATGCTGATGTCTTCGACCAACCCTTCGAGATCGTCGCAAATGATCGTCAGGACCGATCGTCCGGCGCGGGCCGGCTCAACGATGATGTAAATCCACCGGTGATCGGCGATAGCCCAGACCGCTTCCCGGTCATTGGGCAAGAAACTCGGCGGAGTACCCAGGAGCCGCTCGTACCATTTAAGCGATGCCTGGAGATCGTTCACGGCGATTCCCGAAAACAGCTCCGTGCCTCTCCCGCCCAGCGCCAACTCGTCTTTCGCCATCGGATCGTCCTTCTCGATACCCTCCCGGGTTGAACCGACATGAACTCCATCGGTTGCACTCCGGCGCGCAGCATCCTGTTGCGCCGCCGAAGCGAGCGCGCGTCTCGCCCAGCGAGAACAAATCTATCCGGCGCAGATGTAGCCGCGATAGCCTCGCCAGCGATCAGCATGGGCGAGCCGGAGCCCGGCCCATGAAATCCGAAACGGAATGATTTTGCTGGGCCCAGGGCGACCGGATATCAGCGCAGGCGGGTGTCGCGGTCTATGACAAGCGCGTTCACACGCTCTCGATTTCGATCCGCAAAGCTGGATAGTGTCGACTGCACTCGTGATTCGCCGATCGACCGCATCTCGGCCGCGCGTGGCGAATACCGGCGTTGACGCGTCCCGTGGCGATCAAGGCCGAGATTAATACCGCGTGCAAACATCTCGTTCTCCGGCAAGACGCTTCATCGGTCTGGCACGACTGCCGGTTGCCATGGCCGCGCTCGTAACGCGTGCACGGTTTCGCTGACAGGAAACTGACGAGCGCCAACGTCCTCCCGTCAGCTAGCCGAATGCAAGGTGCACCCCGATCCGGACATCTTGTCCGCAAGTCAGGGGAATGAAATTGCGCAATCACCGGTTTTTGCTCGGCGCGGCCATCCTGCTACCGGCCGCTTATCCTGTGTCATCCGCCAGTGCTGCTGAAGACACCGGCCAGAGCGCAACCGTCTACGCCAGCGACTTTTTTGCACGGGTCCAACCCACGAACGCCTATGACATGGTCACCCAGCTTCCGGGCTTCCGTCTGATCGAAGGCGACGCGGAAGTACGGGGCTATTCAGGGGCAGCAGGAAACATCCTGATCGACGGCCAGCGGCCGGCGGGCAAGGCCGAGACGCTAGAGACGCTCCTTAAGCGCATTCCGGCAGCGCGTGTCGCGCGCATCGAGCTCATCCGAGCTGGGAGGGCAGGCTACGACATGCAGGGATATGCTCTGCTCGCGAATGTGATTCTCGCTTCGGGCGGCAAGATTGGAGGGCGCATCGAGGGCGAATATGCGGTCTATCGCCATGGATATCGGGCGCCGCGCGGGTCGGCCCAGATCGAGCTCGACCGGAACGGCCGGGTGATCACGCTATTTGGTGCCGCCTATCGCGAGATCGACGATGAACATGGCTTCGGGACGCGAAACCGCTTCGCCGAAGATGGAACCCCGATCCGGCTCTCAAGCTATTTTCAGCCCGAGGGCACCGACGTCCTCGAAGGCACGATCGCCTATCGCACACCCCTTCTGGGAGGTACGCTCCGTCTCAACGGGCTCATCCAGGACAAGCGGATGTTCGCCGATATCGGGTATGACATCGTCGTCCCGGCGCCGGAAACCATCCGCGGCAGCGAGCGCAACCATACGCGCACCTATGAGGCAGGGCTTCGATACGAGCGGCCGCTCGGCGCTGCGAGCGATTTCGAGCTCATCGGCAATTACCGATCGGTGGCGAAGCTCGGCATCGACCGCGAGACGACGGCATCGGGAAGCGACCGTTCGGACGAGAGTTCGGACAGCAGTGAGAGCATCCTGCGCGCGGCATTCCGTCACCGGACTGGCTCGCTCGCGCTGGAGGTCGGCGCCGAGGGAGCCATCAATATTCTCGACAGCTCGAATCTGCTCTTCGAGGATGACGTGGCCGTCCCTCTTCCCAATTCGAACGTCCGCGTCGAGGAACATCGCGCCGAGTTCTTCACCAACGCGACGTGGACGCTGAACAGCCGTCTTACCGCCGAGACCGGCCTGCGCTTCGAGACATCGAGGCTCGCGCAGTCGGGCGACACCGACCTCTCAAAATCGCTTGCCTTCTGGAAGCCGCGCGCGCGGCTGAATTGGTCGCTTTCGAAGAGCGACCAGCTTCGCTTCCTCATCGAGCGTGAGGTGGGGCAGCTCGATTTCGAGGATTTCGTCGGTGCGGCGTCGCTCAACAGTGGAACGATCAGCGCGGGTAACCAGGATCTCGAGCCCGACAGCCGATGGCGTGCCGAGGCGACCTACGAGCATCGCTTCGGATCGGGATCGCTTGTCTTTTCCGCGCGCCGCGAATGGATATCGGACCTCGTCGATCAGCTTCCGATCGTGTCGAACGGGGAAATCTATGACGCGGTCGGGAACATCGGATCGGCGCGCCAGGACGAGATCGAGGCGGCGATCAAATGGCCTCTCGACGATCTGGGGCTCAAGGGTGTGATCCTGACGGGCGATATCGTGGCGCGGCGGAGCCGCGCGACCGATCCGTCGACGGGCGAGCGCCGCCGTATCTCGGGCGAAGGACCCGTCGAAGGCAAGATCGCGCTCTCCCACGACATTCCCGCATGGAAACTACGCTGGGGCGGCACGCTCGTGCTTGCCGAAACCGAGACGAGCTACAAGGTTCGCGAGATCGAGGCCGACCGCCTCGGCGCGCGGCTCGATCTCTTTGTCGAATACAAGCCGGACGCGAACTGGACCTTCCGGCTCTTCGGCCGAAATCTTACCGACAGCCCGGCGACGCGGACCCGGGAAATCTACACCGGCGTGCGTGGCGCCAGTCCGTTTCGCTACAGCGAAATCCGCACGCTGCGAAGCGGCCCCTATGTCGGGCTGACCATCCAGCGCAACTTTGGCGTTTGACGTTGTCAGTCGGATTGCCAGCGCAACTCGGCGGACAGTCCGCCGAGCTGCGAGCGACCGAGGCGAAACTCGCCCTCGGTCGCCTCGGCGAGATCGCGGACGATCGCGAGCCCAAAGCCATGGCCGCCGCCCGTTTCGTCGATCCGTACGCCGCGTTCCATCGCGCGCGTTATCGCCGCATCTTCCATTCCGGGACCGTCATCTTCGACCCTGAGCACGATGGCGCCGTCCTCCAGATCACCCGAGACGGCAACGTGCCGCCGCGCATGACGCGACGCATTTTCGATCAGCGCGCCCAGCATTTCGGCGAGATCGGAGCTGTCAACCGCCAGTCGCAGATTGGAAGCAAGATCGGCCGAAAAGGCGATCTGTTCACCTTTCTCGGTCCGCTCGATCACCGAAATCAAGCCGTCGGCGACCTCGCTCGGGTTCGACTCGCCGCCGCTCCCGCGGGCGGCGGCGGCGCGCGAGCGGGCGAGTTCGGCCTCGAGCGCGGCGCCGACCGCCGTAACGGCGCGGTCTATGCCCTCGGCCGCGCTGGTCGCTCCTTCATCGCGAGCCCGGCGGCTCTGAGCAGCGACCACGGCCAAGGGGGTCTTCAGGCTGTGGGCCAGATCGGCTGCGCGGCGGCGTGCACGGGCGAGATCGCTCTCGCGGGCAGCCGCCATCGCGTTGATCGCCTCGGTGAGCGGCAGAATTTCGGCGGGATGATTATCCGAAAGACGGGCAGCCGGGCTGCGCCGCAGCCGATCGAGCTCGCGCCGCAGCCGATCGAGCGGACGCAAGCCCAGGCTCACCTGGAAATAGGCGGCAAGCGACAGAACCACCCAGAGAAAAGCGAGAGAGAGCGCGAGTTCGGCATCGAATTCGCGAAGCGCGTCGCGCATTTCGCTGTCGTCGGCGGCAACGCGCACGATGACGTCGCGTGCGCGCCGGTCCGGTTGGATCCGCCTGCTTACCATCGTGAGCTGCTTGCCGAAGGGACCGGGAACCGTCGCGGTTGTCCAGTCATCGCTGCTGGCTGCCGCCTCGGGCAGGCTCTGGTCCCAGAGGGAGGGTGACTGCGCGGATCCGCCGGGACCGATAGCCTGCCAATAGGTTCCGCCGGCGATGGCCTGAAAAGCCGCATCGGAGGGCGCGGGATCGATCATCGGCTTGCCCGCGGCGTCGAGCGTCAGGCCCGCGACAACCCGTTCCGCGACACTGCGAAGCTGCGCGGCTTCGCGTGTTTCGATATGCTGGTGAATGAGCAGCGAAATACCCACCCAGGCGAGCGCCAAGGCGAGGAATACCGCGATGGCGGCGCCCAGAAGGAGCCGCAGGCGGAGCGAGCTTCGCTTCACTCGATCTGCCCGGTAAGCAGATAGCCGAGCCCGCGCCGGGTTTCGATCGCGCGGCTACCAAGCTTGCGCCGGAGGCGGGTGACGATCGCCTCCACGGCATTTGTGTCCTGCCCGTCGCTTGCCCCGTAGAGATGTTCGGCAATTTCGCCGGCGGAAACGACACGGTCCTGTTCATGTCCCAGGAAATTCAGGAGGCGGTATTCGAGCTGCGAGAGTTGCGTCTGCTGCCCGCCGATCGACGCCGTCATCCGGGCGGTATCGATCGCGAGTTCGCCGATCTTGAGCGTCGCAGTCGCATGACCAGCGGCGCGGCGGACGAGTGCGCGAGCCCGGGCGATCAGCTCGCCCACGGCAAATGGCTTCGCCATATAATCGTCGGCACCAGCCTCAATGCCTTCGACCTTCTCCGTCCAGTCGCCGCGCGCCGTCAGGATGAGGACCGGCATGGTCCGTCCGGCGCTTCGCCAGCGCTTGAGAACGGTGAGTCCGTCGAGGCCGGGCAGGCCGAGATCCAGAATGACAAGGGCATAGTCCTCGACATCCCCCTGAAACCAGGCATCCTCGCCGTTTCCGGACCGATCAACGACGAAGCCCGCGGCGGTCAGCGCGCGGGCAACGTCTTCAGCGAGATCGGGGTCGTCCTCGACCAGTAATACCCGCATCAATCATCCTCGATCTTGATCAGGGCTCCGGTCCGTGCGTTGATTTCGACTTCGCGAACGCGGCCCGAGGGGGTCAATATCTTCACCTCATATTTGATGAAGCCCGGCTCATTTTCGAGTTCGACCTTGACGACCTCGCCGCGCACCTTGGACTGGGCGATAGCCAGAACCCGGGGAAGCGGCAGGAGCTCGCCGCGCTGGACGGCGGTCCGGATGGCCTCCTGCTCAGCGCGTTTGCGTTCGGCCTTGCTCGCCTTCGCGACATTGGTCTCGAAACTACGGGCAATCGTCGGGCCGGCCGCGAAGCCAATTCCTAAGCTGACGGTCGCGGCAAGCGCGATGGCGGAAATTTTACGCATCGGGATGGTCCTTATCCATTGATGGAGCCAATTTACGAGTCCCTTGCTGATGCGAAGCTGACAATTTTCCTGTTCCGACATCCCCGCTGTCCTGTGACAGCATGGTGACAGGCAGTCATTGCAGGTTGAAAGCAAAGGATCGGTCGGAGAGAGGCCGACCTGGCGGTTCGTCGAAACGGCGTGCTTGAAGGCGCGCCTGCGCCGATACGGAAGAAAGGGAGAGGGAAGCGATGCGAGGACCGATTCAATTGATGGCAACGGGGGCGATGTTACTGCTGCCGCTGAGCGCCGGCGCCCAGATCGACGCGCCCGCCATCCCCGAACCGGCCGCCGAATGCGAAGCGCGCGTCGGATATGATCGCGACCGCGAGATGACGGGCTATATTCTCCCGACCGCGGCCGGTCCGCGCACCTGCATTCCCTTTTCGACCGTCAAGGCGAAGCCGCCCGCGAATTATGTAGGCGATTTCTATGTCGACGAGTTCAGCGACGAGCGGCTGCGGGCGAAATGGGCCGATTGCAAGCTCGAAGAGAAATGTCGCGAGCGGGTGGGCAAGCAGATCCAGGCGCGGCGCCCGCCCAACAAGGAATATCGCAACACCAACCCCGAACATATTTGGCTCCTCGGGAAATTGCCGCAGGATGAAGTCGGCGATATCGACCTCAGCCGGGTGCGCCGGCCGGCATTCTTTGCAGCGGCGCCCTGGAACGAGGCATTTGCCGCACTCGACGGACAGGCCTACACGGTCGAGTTCAAGGCGCCGCGCGATCCGCACGAACGGATCCACCACAAGATGGAAGGCGATGTCAGGATTCGCGGCTGGTATGTGCGCGGTTCCGGCGTCGACGACGGGAAGGGGGGCAAGCGCCGTGCGCTGATCGTGATGACCCCGGGCGGCGGCGGCCGCATCGCGGCGATCACGCATCCCGACGACCGGCTCTACAGGATCAAGGAAGACGGCGAGACGAAGATCAACAGCTTCCCGAGCGAGCGAAGCGGCGGCACCGGCCAGCAGATGTGGCGTGAGCTTGCGCGGACCTTCCAGGTCGCGGGCTTCGACGTGCTGCTCTACGACCGGCGCGGCGTCGGCATCTCGACGGGCTATGTCGATACCAACACGCTGCAGCAGGGCCGCGACATATTGGCGATGGTCGCGAGCCTTCGCAGCGGCGAAGGCCTTCGCATCCTGTCGCCCGCCGGCCGCGAGCAGCGCGGCAGCGCCGCCGCATCGACGCTGCGCGGTTCGGCAGCTGCGCTCCCGGTCCTCCTGTTCGGCAATTCGCGCGGTACCATGGCGACTGGCTGGGCGATGACGATGAACTTCGACAAGAATTGCACCTATGACCTTCCCGAGATCCGGTGCAGCGCCGCGGTTGGCGACAGGAATATCAAGGGTGCGCTCCTGATGGCCGAATTCACGAGCGGTCCCGGCTTCGTGATGGATAGGCCGAGCGAAGAGGATGAGGAGCGGGGACTGGGACGCGACCGACCGATGTTCATCGGCGGCAATGCGGTCGAGAATAATCTCGTATTCTTTCCGAGCTCGGCAATCCTGGGGGGCGTCCACAAATGGCCTGCGGCGTTCTTCGCGCGCGGCTTGTGGGATTATGCGGCGTCGCTCCAGGGCACCGTCGAAAGCTACCGGCGGGTCGATGGGCCAAAGGAACTGGTCGTCGTGCGCGCGCCGCATCCGTATGAAGTCTGGCCCGAGATCGAACAGAAGCGGGTTCGCGAGCGCATGGTCGCTTTCGCGACAGGCGTCATCCGCGGCGAGAAGAGCATCGCGGGCGGACGGCCCTGGACCGACATGAAGGAACTGGTCGCAACCAGCTCGGATGTCTGGGAGCCCTCGACCAAGCCGACGGTTCTTCCCTGAGTGACGAGCAGCTCCCGGGCCGAGGCCCGGGAGCTGCAGTTCTATTCGGCAGGCTTATAGGCGAGGACCGCGAAGCTGTCGGGATGGAAGGTCGGAGCCGGAGTGCCATCGGCCGTAGACGCGCCGAAGGTGGCATCGGCGGTGACCGTGAAGATGCGGCCATCGCCCTCGTCGATCGCCATAACGCGAGCCTGCGGGCGGGTCTGGACATTGCCGAGCAGGCGATAATTGTCGGGGCCGTCCTGCTGAATCACCGTCAGGCTTGCGTCTCCTCCGTTCGTCGTAACGATCCGGTGGCGCTTTTCGTCGATCCCCATGCCGTCGATACCCTTCCCGATGGGAAGGCGGGCGATCTCCGCGCCCGTGTCAGGATGAATGACCAGAAACACGGGCTCGTCGCCGCGGCAACCGACCATGATGCGGTCGCTAGGCGCATGATATTCGACCGCAACGACCTGATCGCAGCCGATATCCCAGCGCGCCTTTTCCGCAAGCGTCGCGGAATCGAGTTTCAGGAGAAGCTTGTCGTAGCGCGCCGGCGCGAAGAGATGGCCTTTCCCGTCGGGTGACGGGTCGTCCATCTTGCGGAACGGGAAAGCCTTGCTGTCGAGCGACTTCCCGGTCGCCGCGTCGATCACATACCAGGCCGACTGCGCCGTGCGCGCGCCGACCACGGCGAAGACGTGCTTTGATTTCGGATCATAAACGACACCGTTCAGTCCCCCGTCGCTCGCGAGTTGCCTGCGTTCGATCACCTTCAACGACTTCAGCTCGAAGATGAGCAGCGATCCGTCGGTCATCGCGACATAACCCCGGTCGAACTGGGGAAGGAGCAACGGGCCGTTCGCGCCGACCGAATTCTCGACCTGCCCGATGAGCTTGTTTTCCCGCACGTCGTAGACGCTGAGTCCATCCTTCCGGCGCGCGATGAAGAGGCGCGGCGTTCCGGGCTCGAGCTTGATATAGTCCCAATCGGTATCACTGCTGGCGAGCGTCCTGGCCGCGTCGAGCGTGTAAAGCGGATCGGCGGCACCGGCGGCGGGCACCATCGCCATCGCGGCAATCGCGGCCATTGTGAATCTTGAACCTCGCATCTCTCTCATCTCCTTGCTGTGGCAGGTAGGAGCGCGCGCATAGCGCCGGCAGCCTGTCACCCGACTGTCAGCGTCCGAGCGCCCTTTCACGCCGCGACAGCCCGATGACAGGTGAGAGGCATAGCCTTGCGGCAGAGACGGCATGGCGCGGAACGACCATTTGCCGAAAATGGGGGAACAATGCTGACGATCTTGGCCTTCCTGATGGTCGCGACCTTCATGACCCTGATCATGACGAAGCGTCTCTCGGCCTTGCTTGCGCTGATCCTGATCCCGACATTATTTGCGGTGATCGCCGGTTTCACTGCGGGACTGGGCGACATGATGTTCGAAGGCGTGCGCGAACTCGCACCGACGGGCGTTATGCTGCTGTTCGCGATCCTCTATTTCGGACTGATGATCGACGCGGGCCTGTTCGACCCGCTGGTGAAGGCAATCGTCAAGCTCGTCCACGGCGACCCGCTTCGCATCTGCATCGGGACTGCCGTCATGACCTTGATCGTCGCGCTCGATGGCGACGGCACCACGACCTACATGATCACGGTTTCGGCCTTGCTGCCCCTCTACCGCCACATGAAGATGGATATTCGCATCATGGCGTGTCTCGTCATGATGTCGGTGGCGGTGATGAACATCGTTCCGTGGGGCGGTCCAACGACGCGGGCGGCGCTCGCGCTCGGCGTCGACGCGCGCGAACTGTTTGTGTCGCTCATTCCAGCGATGGCGGTAACGGCAGTATGGGTGCTCGTCGTTGCGTGGATGTTCGGGATGCGCGAACGCCAGCGGTTGGCCGCTCTCCCCGAAGATGCGGTCGATGAAGATGCGACCGGCGACGAGGTGATCCGCGAACAGATGGATGGCGAGGACCACCGCCGGCCGAAGCTCTTCTGGCTCAATCTCGCTTTGACCCTGACGCTTCTCGGGCTCCTCATGGCGGGGTCTATCCCGCTCGTCATTCTTTTCATGGGTGCGTTCGCAATCGCCGCGGCGGTCAATTATCCCAATCTGCAGCTCCAGAAAGAGCGGATCTCGGCGCACGCGGGTAATGCGATGGCAACCGTCAGCCTCGTGTTCGCAGCGGGCATCTTCACCGGCATCCTGTCGGGGACCAAGATGGTCGACGCGATGGCGGGCTCGGTGATCGCAATCATCCCGCCCGAGCTTGGACCTTATATGGCGCCGATCACCGCGCTGCTTTCCATGCCGTTCACTTTCCTCATCTCGAACGACGCCTTCTATTTCGGGATGTTGCCGATATTGGCCAAGACCGCCGCGGAATATGGGCTGACGCCGATGGAAATCGCGCGCGCGTCGCTCGTCGGGCAGCAAATTCACCTGCTGAGCCCGCTTGTCGCCTCGACCTATTTGCTGGTCGGCATGTCTGGTCTCGAACTCGGCGAGCACCAGAAGTTCATGTTCCGCTGGGCCGTGATCGCCTGTCTCGTCTTCCTCGGGACCTGTCTTGCACTCGGACTCTTCCCGCTACGCACGGGTTAGGAATTCCAGCGGACGGGGCTCGGCCCGGAAAAGGGCGGCCCCCGCATCGTGACAGGAGGATGACAGGTAGACTGCATAGGTTTGCAGGATCGTATCAGCCCGAGTGAAAGACTGCGGAAGAAATCCGCGACGATCGGGCGAAAGGGGAAGGGGTTATCGTGCGTATGCTGAGTTCGATCCATAATTTTACTCGCAGCCTGGTTGCGGCCATTGCCATGCTGCTGCTCGCGGCACCTGTCGTTGCATCGGCGCAGGCAGAACTCGCCGAGGGGCCGCGCACGTTGATCATCAACTATCGCGCAGATGCCGCAGACCGGACGGCTTTCCGGCAGCATATGGCCGGGCCTTTCGCCAAGAAGCTCGCTTCCCTCCGCGCTGCAGGCGGTCTCTCATCTTATGAGGTCTATTATTCCTGGTACCGTCAGCCGGGTGTGTGGGACGCGATGGCAGTCCTTCATTTCCCGGACTATGCAGCCGTTCGCAAATGGCAGGCGGTCGAACGCGCGAGCCCGGGCGGCCTCGATGCAGCGGGCCTCGCGCTGGGCGCGCCCGTGGCAACCTTTTCGGCCGATCTTTCCTGGGAGAAGAGCGTCGACGATCTCGATGTCGGCGAAGTCTATTACGTAATCCCCTATTCCTATCGCGAAGCGGCGGAATATCGGGAGTATGTTGCGGGTTATGTCTTGCCGCAATTCGACGGCTGGATCCGCGAGGGCGCCCTGTCGGGCTATCAGCTCTACATGAACCGCTATTCGGTCGGTGCGCCCTGGGATTCGCTTTTCATCCAGCGCTACCGCGATTTCGACGCCTTCGGGAAGCGTCAGTCGGTGCTCGACAAGGTCCGCGTCGGACTGCGCGAAAAGCCCGAATGGATGGCCTGGCACAAGCGCAAGGCCGACATCCGCAGCGAGACCGAAAACAGCATCGCGGAACTGATCGCGCACTGAGCCGGCGCCGGCGCGGTGCAAATGACGGATTGTGATCGGGAGGGCGGAAACAGGGGCTGAGCAAGGCCCGTCCGCACTTCATCTTCGAATAATATCATTATCGGGACTAGTGGAGGGAATTTATCATGGCAGGTTCAAAAAGATCGATTTTACTGGCAAGCGCGATGGTCGGCTCGGCATTGCTGCCGTCGCTGGCCGCCGCACAGGAAGGGGGGCGCGACGGGCCCATTCTTGAGGAAATCGTTGTTACCGCCGACCGCAAGGGCACCGAAACGGTGCAGGTCGGCAGCTTTCGCGGCGCGAAGATCATCGACACGCCGCTCACCGTCAGTGTCATTTCGGAAGAATTGCTTCAGTCGCAGCAGGCCGCGGGGCTTTTGGACGCACTGCGCAACACGCCCGGCGTGACCAACTCGCAGACCAACACGACGGTGTACAACAATCTTGCGATCCGCGGCATTCCTGTCGAAAACCGCGGCAACTACCGCCTCAACGGCTCGCTTCCGATCGTCAACCTCGTCGACCTGCCGCTCGAGAACAAGGTTCGCGTCGAAGCGTTGAAGGGCGCGTCGGCGCTTTACTACGGCTTCACACCGCCGTCGGGTATCATCAACCTTATTACCAAGCGTCCTGCCGACGATCCGGTCTTCTACGCAGCCCTCAACGCCAATGACCATGGCCAGATGCAGGGGCATATCGACGCCGGGGCGACCTTCGGTATCTTCGGGGTGCGCGGCAACTTCGTCTACGGCAATGTGGAGTCGGGCATCGAGCGCACATCGGGCGAGCGAAGCTTCATCTCGGGCGCTTTCCAGCTGAAGCCGACAGATACGCTGACCTTCAATGTCGACGTCGAGCAGATCAACAAGCGCGTGACCGAGCCGACGATCATCCAGGGGCCGACGAGGCGGGCAGATTTGCTGACCGTTATCCCGCGCGCGCCGAAGGGGTCGACGAATCCCGGCAGCGAGGGGTTCATGAACCGGGCTGCCGAAACCAACGTTCTCGCACGCGCGGCATGGCATATCTCGCCACAATGGGAAGCGATCGTCGAAGGCGGCATTTCCTATGCCGAACGCGATCGCCGCTTTTCGCGTCTCGAGAACTTCAATCCGGTTACGGGAACGGGAACGCTCAATGCCGGCGCCGCCGACGGGCAGCTCTATCGCAACCGCAATTTTCGCGGGGAGGTCGCGGGCACTTTCGAGACCGGCCCGGTGGTACACGAGCTTCTGATCGGTGCCTCGAAGAATGTCCGGCGGCAATATTCGACCGCGACGACGACCTTTGCGCAAGCAGCCGGTGGCGCGAACGATATCCGGCGGCAGAATTGCGTCGCACTGGGTTTGGCGAGCGACTGCGTGCAGAACCTCTACGACCCGATCCCGCTCCGCGATCTGAGCTTCAGCGGTGCAACGCCCTATAATGCCACGCGCGACACGAAGATTCACGACACCGGATATTATATCTTCGACCGCGCGCGCTTCGGCGGCGCCAACCAGGATCTGATCAGCGTCCTCATCGGCGCGCGCAAGTCGGATTACAAGGAAACCGTGGCGAACCCCGCCGGCGGCGATACGACGACCTTCTCCGACAAGCCCTTCTCGATTTCGGGCGGCCTCGTCGTGAAGCCGATGGAATGGTTCAGCGTATACGGAACCTACATCGAGGGTCTGGAAAGCACGCCGGGTGCGCCGGCGAGCGCGAACAATGCGGGCGAGATCCTGCCCGCGAGCGCGTCGAAGCAATATGAAGGCGGCATCAAGATCCAGCCGAACAGCAATCTGCTGTTCACCGCCGCCTATTTCGATATCAGCCGTACCAATGCCTATATCAACGCGGCGAACGATTATGTGAAGGACGGGAAGGCGAGCTACAAGGGGCTCGAACTCAGCGCCACGGGCAATGTCACGCGCGATCTCTCGATCTACGCCTCGGCCTTGTTCCTGAAGGCGAAGCAGGGCGCGACCGCCGATCCGGTGCTGATCGGCAAGGATATCGAGAATACGGCCGAGACGACCTGGTCGGTGTTTGGCGAGTATGAATTCTCGCAGTTGCTGCCCGGGCTGGCGCTCAATGCCGGCGTCTATCATGTCGGCAAGCGCGCGATCAATCCGGAGAACAGCGCCTATCTGCCGGCCTACACGCTGCTCAATGTCGGCGGCTCCTACACCGCCGAAATCGCCGGCTCCGAAGTGACGTTCCGCGTGACTGGCGAAAATGTCACCGGCAAGCGCTACTGGGCGGCCTCGGGCGGCAACTATCTTGCCTGGGGCGCCCCGCCGACCGTCAAATTCTCGGTCGCCGTGAGCCTCTTCTAACGAGCTCCGGGGGACGGCGCGTCAGCGGCGAGCCGTCCCCATTTCTTGGCCCTTGGGCAATGGCCACCGCTGCATGCGGTGGCCTTTTTTTGTGAAATTTCCGGCGCTTCTATTGCGCCGGGGCCGGGGCACCCATGAAGCGCTCGAGCCAGGCGAATATCCGGGCCATTGCATCGTCGCGCTCGGGCTGATCGCCGTGCATGAAGACGTGGCCGCCTGGCGCATTGTCGTAGATTTTTGTTTCGTGCACCTTGTCGCGCGCCTTCAGCGCGTCGAGGAGGCGCCCGGTGTGGAGCGTGAGGGGCGCGATCTTGTCGCCTGTCGTGGCAAGCACGAGGAGCGGCGTCTCGATCTTGTCGACCGCGTTGATCGGCGAAATTGCCATATAGGCGGCGAGATTCTCGTTGGGCAACTTGCCACCGAGGCTCGGGCTCTGGCGTGCGACTTCCTGCCGGCGATATTCGGGCTTGTAGCCCATATAGGCAACGAAATCCGTCAGTCCGACAATGTCGACCGCGGCCTTGAATCTTTTCGGCTCCTGTTCGATCGCGAGCAGCGTCACCATGCCGCCGCGGCTTTCGCCGATGATCGCGAGCCGTTCGGGATCGACGTCGGGGCGGCGCGAGAGATAAGCGGCGGCGGCGAGCACGTCGGCCGTGTCGGTGACGCCATAGTCGTTCTGGTAATGATTTTCCCCGTAGCCGCGGCTGCCGCGATATTCGGGGAAAATGACAAGATAGCCTTTCTCGGCGAGTTCGACGACCATGCGGAACCAGTGCGAATTGAGCCGTTCGTGGAACCCGCCATGAACGAGGACGATCGCGGGTTTGCGGCCGGCCGGAATATGGCCGGCACTATCTTTCGCGCGGAACACATAGCCTGGGACCAAGTCGCTTCCCGAGGGATAGTCGATGAAGTCCATTTCGACGCGGTTGCCGTAGCGCAGCATGAATTCGATTCGCACCGACTGCTGCTGAGCGGCGAACAACTCGTGCTGGATGATCTCGAGCTTTGTCTCGGCGTCGCGCGCATCGAGGTTGATATGTGTGCTGAGATCGCCCTCGCGTGGCGTTTCTTTCTTGGGCGCCGCTGTGGCGGGCGCCACAGAGACGAGCATCAACAGGGCGGCCGGTGCCGCAGCCATGCGCAAATATCTTTTTGCCCGCATCATTTCCCTCCCCTTGGTCCGTTATCAGACCTATTCCCCGGTGGCGCGTCGCACCTAGTTTTTCATGCCGGGCACATGCTGTCACGATCCTGTCGTCGCACCGGCATCAACTTTGCTCCGCGTCGCACCTAGTTTTTCATGCCGGGCACATGCTGTCACGATCCTGTCGTCGCACCGGCATCAACTTTGCTCCGCGCCGCACCTGTGACAGCATGGTGAAAGGCGCGGACCGCACGATGGCGGCGGGTCGGCAAATGGGAGTGACGCCGTGAAAGACATGAATGTAACGCGGCGGCGGGCCGGACAGCTAGTTATGGGCGCGAGCGCCTTTGTGATGCTCGGCGGCTGCGTCGAACGCCTCGGTCGTGTTACAGCGGCACCGCCCGGCGTCGGCCCGGTCCAGCGCGATGTGTACAAGGACGGCCTGCTGCGCAGCACGCCCGAGGCGCAGGGCGTTTCCTCCGAACAGATTTTGGCGTTCCTTGCCGATGTCGAAGGCGCGGGGCTCGAACTCCATTCCTTCATGCTGATGCGCAATCGCCACGTTGTCGCAGAAGGCTGGTGGTGGCCCTATTCACCCGGGCGTATCCACATCACCCATTCGTTGACCAAGAGCGTGACCGCGGTCGCTGCGGGGCTCGCGATCGACGAGGGGCGCTTCGGCTTCGACGACAAGGTCGTCTCCTTCTTCCCCGAATATGTGCCCGCCGACGCGAGCGAGAATATGCGCGCGATGACGGTGCGCAATCTGCTGACGATGCAGTGCGGTCATGACAAGGAGACCTCGGGTTCCGCATGGCGGCCGATCGACACGCCCTGGGCGGCCGAATTCTTCAAGATCCCCGTCGTGCATCAGCCAGGCGGGCATTTCCAGTACACCAGCGCAGCGAGCTTCATGCTCTCGGCGATCGTCGGCAAGACGACGGGCGAAGCGATGGCCGATTATCTGAAACCGCGCTTTTTCGAGCCGATGGGGATCGACCGCTGGCATTGGGACACGAGCCCAGGCGGGGTCAGCCCCGGCGGTAACGGACTGACGTGGAACACCGCGGCGTCGATCAAGCTCGGTGCGGTGCACGCGAGCGGCGGGACATGGAATGGCCACCGCATCCTCTCCGAAAAATGGGTACGCGAAGCGACGACCGAGCAGGCGCCGGGCGACGACGACGGCGCCTATGGCTACCAATGGTGGATGGGGCCGGGAAAGGCCTATCTCGCGCTCGGGCTGTTCAGCCAGATGTCGATTGTCTTTCCCGAGCACAATGCCGTGCTGGCGCTCTTTTCGGCGATCGACGGCAGCAAGAAGATCAAGCCCCTTATCTGGAAGCATTTTCCGGCAGCGTTCGTCGCCGACAAGCTGCCCGCCGATCGCGAGGCGGTGGTGTTGGAGCGCAAGACCGCCGGTCTGCGGCTGTTGCCGCTGCTGAAGCCGAGCCATGTTGCGCCGCCGGCGGGTGTCAACGGCAAGCGGCTGAGGGTCGAGGCGAACGACCAGGGGGTCGAATGGCTGTCGTTCGATTTCGCGGGCGACCGCTGTATCTACCGGATGTTCGACGCGCATGGCGAGCATGTCGTCACAGCGGGTTTTGCCGACTATCTGGAACAGGACACCAGCATGACCGGCAACCGGCTGCACCATGAATATCGTCCGCCGAGCCAGCGCGTCGTCGCGGGCGCGCGCTGGACCGCGCCGGACACGCTCGAAATGACTTGGCAGTTCGTCGAAACGGCGTTCCGCGACACGCTGGTCTGCACCTTCGCGGCCGATGGCGTTGCGGTCGATCGCAGCGTCAACGTGAACTCGAAGGAGACCCGCCTCCCGGTCCTGACCGGCCGGATCGCCTGATTGCGCCATTCGATGGTGCTGACCTGACACCAGCACCCGATATCCTTCCCCCCGGCGCGGCAAGCGTCGGGGGTTTTTCGTTGGATTCATCTCTGAAATTGCTTGGCAAAAAGACTTGTCGCTGCGTGACAGCAGCATGACAGGCATCGCCTTTTAGCCAGAGCATGAAACAAGGTGCACGACGAAGCAGGCACCTGTAATCGAGACGGGGATGATGCTGACACTTCTGGCATTTTTGATGGTCGCGACCTTCATGACGTTGATCATGACGAAGCGGCTGTCGGCGCTGATCGCGCTGATCGTCGTGCCGACGATCTTTGCGCTGATCGCGGGCTTCGGCGCGGGGCTGGGCGAGATGATGCTGGCGGGGGTCCGCGACCTTGCACCAACCGGCGTGATGCTGCTCTTCGCGATCCTCTATTTCGGCCTGATGATCGACGTCGGGCTGTTCGACCCGCTCGTGAAGACGATCGTCCGCATCGTCCATGGCGACCCGATGCGCATCTGTATCGGCACCGCGGTGATGACGCTGATCGTCGCGCTCGATGGCGACGGCACGACGACCTATATGATCACCGTCTCGGCGCTGCTTCCGCTCTATCGCCACATGAAGATGGACGTGCGGATCATGGCGTGCCTCATCATGATGTCGGTCGCGGTGATGAACGTCGTGCCATGGGGCGGCCCGACGACGCGCGCCGCGCTCGCGCTCGGCGTCGATCCGCGCGAGCTCTTCGTGTCGTTGATCCCCGCCATGATTACGACTGCGATCTGGGTGCTGTTCGTCGCGTGGATATTCGGGCGCCGCGAACGCAAGCGCCTCGCTGCTCTGCCCGCCGACGCGGTCGATGAAGACGCGACGGGCGAGGAAGTGATCCGCGAGCAGATGGATGGCGAGGAGCACCGCCGGCCAGGGCTATTCTGGTTCAATCTCGCGCTGACGCTTGGGCTGCTTGGTCTGCTGATCGGCGGCTCGATTCCGCTCGTCATCCTGTTCATGGGTGCCTTTGCCATCGCCGCGGCGGTCAACTATCCGAATCTCCAGCAGCAGAAGGACCGCATCGCCGCGCACGCGGGCAATGCGATGGCAACCGTCAGCCTGGTGTTCGCGGCGGGCATCTTTACCGGCATATTGTCGGGGACGAAGATGGTCGACGCGATGGCGGGGTCGGTGGTCGCGGTCATTCCAGACGCGCTCGGTCCCTATATGGCGCCGATCACCGCGCTGCTGTCGATGCCCTTCACCTTCCTGATATCGAACGACGCCTTCTATTTCGGGATGCTGCCCGTGCTTGCCGGGACCGGTGCCGAATATGGCGTGACGCCGATGGAAATGGCGCGCGCGTCACTCGTCGGGCAGCAGATCCACCTGCTCAGCCCGCTCGTCGCCTCGACCTATCTGCTCGTCGGCATGTCGGGCATCGAGCTTGGCGATCATCAGAAATATATCTTCCGCTGGGCGGTCGGCGCGTGTTTCGTCTTCATGGCGACATGCCTGCTGACCGGAATCTTCCCGCTCCACGCTGGATGACGCGGCGGACGCTATTTTCGGGGGGTACCGACCGCGGCGTGCCACTGGTTCATGATGCGGCGGCGTTTCATCTGGTCGAGGTTGGCAATCAGCGCCGGTCCGATGCGCAAGGTACGCGCCGCGCTGGCGGGCGCACGGGCGCCGACCCGGGCGCGGACGTCGGCGCGCACGGGGGTCATGTAACGATAGGAAAGCTGTGCCTGCCCCTCGCGCGACAGCATGAAATCGAGGAACAGCTTCGCGGCATTGGGATGCCGCGCCTGATCGGGGATGATCGCGATCCGCGACATGATCAGCGTATAGTCGCTCGGCATGACGACGCCGATGTTCGCATCGTGCGACTGGCGTTCGAGCGCATAGGAACCGATCATGTTATAGACGAAGGCCAGCCGGCCGTCGCCGAGCCGTGTCAGCATTTCGGAGCTGGTCGGAAAGGTCGTGACCCGCGTTTGCCCGAGCGCCGCCATCAGGGGAACGGTGTCGCGGCTGACCTGCAAATCCTGGCTCAGGAAAAGGTAGCCGGCGCTCGACCGCGCGGGGTCGAAGGTCGCGATGCGGCCGCGATAGAAACGCGCCTTGGCGCGCAACAGGCGTGTCAGCTCGGCGTGGGTTCGCGGCACGTCGGCGGCGGGAACCAGTTTGCGATTATAGGCGAAGACGACGGGTTCGGCGGTCGTGCCCCATGCCTCGTTCTTCCACACGGCCCAAGGCGGCAGGTACGGCTTTTCGGGCGAGGCATAGGCCTGCGCATAGCCGTCGTTGACGAGCTTGGTCTGCAAATCCATCGCGGCGCTCCACAGCAGGTCGGCACCGGGGCGCTTCGCGCGCGCTTCGGCGATGACGCGGTTATGCAGTGTCGCCGTCGTGATTTCGCGGTAATCGACCCGCACGAAAGGATAGCGCTTTTCGAACGCGGCGATCAGCCCCGCCGCCTCTCGCCGGTCGGTGGTCGAATAGATTACGAGCGTGCGTTCGGCGCGCGCGGCATCCATGATCACGCGATAGGAGCGGGGATAGCCCTTCGGCGGGTCGCTGAGCGGCTTCGCGGCAGAGGTAAGCAGCGACGGGCCCATAAATGCCAGCAGCAGCGTGGCCGCAAACTTCCTCCGCCCCGCAAAATGCGCCACCTGTCCTTCTCCCCAATTTCGCTTATGTTTATGGCCAAGGGAAACATGGTCAACCTGTCAACCGGCTGTCACGGATCGAAGCAATGGCGCGCATATTATTGATCGAAGACGATGCCGCGCTCTCGCGCGGGCTGGTTGCAGCGCTGACGGCGGAGGGCTATTCGGTCGACCCCGCACCCGACGGCGCGTCGGCGTTGATGATGGCGTCGGACGAACCTTATGCGATTATCACGCTCGACGTCGGCCTTCCCGACATGTCTGGTTTCGACGTGCTGAAGTCGCTTCGCGCCAAGGGATGTCATGCCCCCGTGCTGATCCTGACCGCGCGCGACGAAATCGACGACCGCGTGCGGGGGCTCGATCTGGGTGCCGACGATTATCTGCTGAAGCCTTTCGAACCGCGCGAGATGGCGGCGCGTATCCGCGCGCTGCTGCGGCGCCCGCAGGTCGATCCGGCACCGGTCATCCGCGTCGGCAAACTCGAATTCGACCGCTCGCACCATGTTGCGCGCATTGACGGCCGCGACCTCGATCTTCGTCGCCGCGAATGGGTGGTGCTCGAACGGCTGCTCTCGCGCGTCGGACAGGTGGTGTCGAAAGACCGGCTGGCGTCCGAGGTCTTCGGCTATGACGAGCCCGTCGCGCCCAACGCGATCGAAGTCTATATAGCCCGGCTGCGCAGGAAACTCGAGCCGGACGGCCCGACGATCAGGACGCTGCGCGGCCTTGGCTATCTGATGGAAGAGAATTGAGTGCCGCCCCGGCGCGTCAGCTCGATCACACGCCGGATGATGGTAGGGATGGGCTTCCCCCTGGCGGCGCTGGCGGTTCTGCTCGGCGTCGGGGGGGCGGTAACGATCAACGAGGTCGTCGAGGGCGTCAATGATCGGCTGCTCGGTGCTTCGGCGCGCGCGATCGCGGAGACGCTGGCGCTCGAGAACGACGAGGTGACGCTCGATCTGCCAGCGTCGGCACTCGGGATGCTCGAAAACGAGGCGCGCGACAACGTCTATTACAGCGTGTGGGCGAACGGCGAACTGTTGACCGGCTATCCCGATCTTCCGCGGGTGAGCGAGCCGCCCGACGACGATGGCGAGATGGTCTATCAATATGCCTATTATCGCGATTATCGCATCCGCATCGCCGCGGTTGCGCGCAAGGTGCCGCGGATCAATCGGCCGGTTATCGTCGAAGTCGCCGAAACGCTCGAGGCGCGCCACGCCTTGCGCGACCGCATGCTCGTCGCGCTCGCCATGCTGGAGGTGTTGCTGATCGCGGTGTCGCTGGGGCTGTTGCCGCTCGCCGTGCGCTGGGGGCTGGCGCCGCTCAAGCGCGTTCTAAGCTCGATGGGAACGCGGCGCGAAGCCGATTTTACGCCGTTGTCGCTCGACTATGTGCCGGTCGAGCTACGAGGGCTCGTCGGCGCGTTCAACAGCCTGCTCGGACGCCTCGATGCCGCGATGCAGGGGATCAGGCGGTTCACTGCGGATGCGTCGCACCAGATGCGGACGCCGCTGTCGATCCTGCGCGCGCATGTCGCGGCACTGCGTTCCGCAAAGCTGCCCGCGGGTCAGGCGCAGCAGTCGGTGACCGACATCGAGGCCGCAACCGGGCGCCTCCAGCGCCTCCTGACCCAGCTTCTTGCGCTCGCGCGTGCCGAAGGGGGACGCGAAGGCGGCCCCGACCTGCGCGCGCGAGTCGACCTTGCCGAGATCACCCGCGCCGCGAGCGTCGAGCATGCGCCGCATGCCGTGAAGACGGGGATCGACCTGCATTTCGAGGCGCCCGAAGGGGAAGTCACCATCCTCTCCCAGGCCGATCTGGCGGGAGAACTGGTCGGCAATCTGATCGATAATGCGATCCGTTATAATCGCGACAAAGGCATCGTGACGGTGACGGTGCTGGGTGACGGCATCGTGATCATCGAGGACGAAGGTCCCGGTATCCCACCCGATGCGCGTGCGACCGCGTTCGAGCGGTTTGGACGGCTGGCGCCCGATCGGGGGCGTGAAGGCAGCGGGCTGGGGCTTGCGATCGTTCGGGCGCTCGCCGACAGCCTCGGCGCAAGGGTCGAACTCGCTGACCGTGGCGTCTTGCCCGGTCTTCGCGTCACCGTCCGTTTTCCGACCGTTTCGGCGGGTTCCGAGGCGCGATCGTAACCTTGCTGCAACGTGACAGCGCCGTGACAGGAAGCCCGCATAATTTCCCCCCATGAACACTGCCCGGAACGGGCGAAGTGCGGGACGCAGCCCGCGCGCCAGTCTTGTCGGACCTTCTGGGAGGGAGCATTTCATGCGTCCATCGGGCGTCGTACCTACGCTGTTGTTGCGCGCGGCACCCGCCGCTCTCCTGCTGCTGCCGACTGCTGCGCAGGCGCAGGCCGATGCCGGCCGCGACCGGTTCCGCGAAACATATCAGGAGTTGATCGAGACCGACACGTCGCTCTCCAACGGCGATTGCACGCTGGCGGCGAACCGGATGAAGGCGCGGCTCGTCGCGGCCGGCTATCCCGACCACCAATTCCGCGTCGTCGTCCCCGAGAAGTTCCCGAAATTCGGTAATCTTGTCGGTGAAATCCCCGGCAGCGACCCCGGGGCGCCGGCGATCCTGCTCGTTGCGCATATCGACGTCGTCGAAGCGAAGCGCGAAGACTGGGAACGCGACCCGTTCAAGCTGGTCGAGGAAAATGGCTATTTCTTTGCCCGCGGTGCGATCGACGACAAGGCGATGGCGTCGATCTTCGTCGACTCGCTGGTCCGTTACCGTGAAGAGAAATTCAAACCGCGCCGCACAATCAAGCTTGCGCTGACCTGCGGCGAGGAAACCGATGCGGTGTTCGACGGGGTCGAATATCTGCTCGCGACCGAGCCCGGGACGCTGAAGGCCGGTTTTGCGATCAACGAGGGCGGCAAGGGCTGGCTCGACGAGAAAGGCGCGCCGCGCACTTTCGGAATCCAGGTCGGCGAGAAAGTCTATCAGGATTTCACCCTCACCACGACGGGGCCGGGCGGGCATAGCGCGCGGCCTCACCCGGACAATCCGATTACGCGGATGTCGGAGACGCTCGCGCGCGTCGGAAATTATCACTTTCCCGCCATGCCCGGCGACGCCGTGCGCAACTTCTTCGCGCGCTCGGCACCGCTCTATCCGGGAGAGAAGGGCGATGCGATGCGCATCGTCGGCACGGGCAAGGATGATGCCGCCGCGCTCGACCTTCTGAGCAAGGCCGACCCGGTGTGGAACGCGATGATCCGCACAACCTGCACCAACACGCAGGTAGCGGGCGGCCATGCTCCCAACGCGGTGCCGCAGCGCGCGCAGGCGACGATCAACTGCCGCATATTGCCCGGTACCAGCATCGACACGATTCATAAGGCACTGGTCGATGTGGTCGCCGATCCCCGTATCGAGGTGACGCTCGCCGATGAACCGGGTCCGGTCTCGGCTCCGCCGCCGCTGACGCCCGAAATCATGAAGCCGATCGAGAAGCTCGTCGCCGAAATGTGGCCGGGCGTGCCGGTAATCCCGAACCTCAGCACCGGTGCGACCGACGGTCGTTTCCTGATGGCGGCGGGCATCCCGACCTATGGCATTTCGGCGATTTTTGTCGACCCCGACGGCAATGGCGTGCACGGGCTTAACGAGCGCGTGCGGGTAAAGTCGCTATATGACGCGCGCCGGTTCCTCCACCGTCTCGTCAAGACATACGCGAGCGCGCGATGAAGGCCCTGAAGCCACAATTGCTGAAACTTCACCGCTGGGTCGGGTTGACCCTCGCGGTTCTGCTGACGATCCAGGGACTCAGCGGAATGTCGCTCGTCTTTCGCGACGAGATCGAGCGGGTGATCCATCCGGCGCTGGTGGTCGAACCGGCGGTCACGCGTGTACCGGTGCAGGTGCTGATGGACGCCGTCGAGGCGCGGCATCCAGGCGTGCCGGTCAGCCGCGCCGAATTTTCGGTGTGGGAAGACGGCGCTGTACTGTTCAAGCTGACCGCGAAGGACGGAACGCGCTGGCTGACCGCGGTCGACCCCTATCGCGGCGTGATCGTCCGCGACGGAACGCTGGCGGCATGGCCGGGCGAATGGATGTTCCTGATCCATGACAGCCTGCTCGCCGGCCCGGTCGGCGAAACCATCGTGGGGATCGAGGGCCTCGGCCTCCTGTTTCTCGCGCTGACCGGGCCAATCGTGTGGTGGCCGGGACGCAAGCGGTTCAAGCAAGGGTTCAAGGTGATCGCCGATCGCGGCGCCGACCTCAAATGGCGCACGCTGCACCGTGCGGTTGGCGCATCGATCGCCGTCGTGCTTGTGATGTCGGCAACGACCGGGGTGCTGATGGTGTGGAAGCCCGAATTCCGTGACGTGCTTCGCATTTTCACGCCGGTGACTGACAAACCGGCGCCGAAAGTCGCCGAGCAACCCGGCGCGGCGATGGTTCCGCTCGATCGGTTGATCGCGAAGGCGCGCACTGAATATGGTGCAACCCGGCTTCGGCAGATCCGCTTTTCCAGCGAAGGCCGTGTCGCGGCGATCTTCCTCGAAAGCGACCTCACGATCCGCGCCGAGGGCGCCCGGCAAATCTATTACAACCGGTACGACGGCAGCGACGTAGGTCATTATGTCTCGGGCGCACTGCCGGTCGGGACCGAGATCGTCGATTGGCTGATTACACTCCATTCGGGGATGTTCGGCGGCACGGCTACCCGCCTGCTGATGGTGATCGCGGGCCTCTCGCTCGCCGGGCTTTCGGCGAGCGGGCTGTGGCTCTGGTATTCGCGAACGTCGCGGGGGCGCAAGCGGGAGCGGGCAGCGCGTGCGACCGTGAAGGCGGAGGGCGCCTGATGCGCGTTGTCCGTCCGATCGAAACGCGCGACGTCGCCGGGCTCGTCGACCTTGCCGAGAGTCTCGGTCCGGGCATGACGACACTGCCCGCCGACCGTGCCGTGCTTGGTGAGAAGGTCGAGCGGTCGGTCGCGAGTTTTGCCGGAACCATCGACCGCGCCGACGCGCATTATATGCTGGTGCTCGAGGATGGAGAGGGAGGATTGCTCGGCACGTCGGCTCTCTATCCGTCGGTCGGTGCGCCCTTCGGTTTCTTCTCGTACAAGCGGATCCGGCTCGTCCAGCGCAGCCAGGCAGTCGGCGCGACCTGCGACGTCGAGATGCTGACCCTCGCCAACGACTATACCGGCACGACCGAGGTCGGAACGCTGGCCGTGCGGCCAAGCGAGAAGGGCAGCGGAGCGGGGCGCCTGCTCGCTCGCGCGCGCTACATGCTGGTCGCGTCGCGGCCAGACCTGTTCGCGCCGCTGCTGATGGCCGAGATGCGCGGCTGGCAGGATGCCGAGGGGCGCAATCCCTTTTGGGATGCGGTCGGCGCGCGCTTCTTCAACATGGATTTTGCGACCGCCGACCGGCTGAGCGCGGTTCGCGGCGCCGATTTCATCGCCGAACTGCTGCCCAAGCATCCGATCTATATCGACCTGCTGCCCGATGCCGCGCGGGCGGTCATTGGCCGCCCGCACGACGCGAGCGCGCCGGCGAAGGCGCTGTTGATGCAGGAGGGCTTCCGCTACGAGGGCTATGTCGATGTGTTCGACGTCGGGCCGCAGGTACATTGCGACCGTGACCAGATCGCGACAGTGCGCCACTCGCGCTGCGGCCTTCCAGTATTGCTCTCGCCCAATTTTGCACCGGGCGCATCCGAATATCTGGTGTGCACCGGTGATTTGAGCCGCTTTCGCGTCACGATCGCGCCGGCGCGACCAGGGCCGGGCGAGATCGCGATCGGCGACGATGCGGTGCGGGCGCTGGGAGCCGACCGGGGCGAGAACCTTCGGCTGTCGCCCGTCCAATTGAGCCTCGTTACGTGAGAATGCGATGACCAGCCCGCTGATGAATGTCTATGCCCGCGCGCCACTTGCCTTTATGAAGGGTGAAGGCGTCTGGCTCCATAGCCGCGAGGGCGGCGAACCCTATCTCGATTGCGTCGCCGGGGTCGCGTCGAACGCACTTGGTCATTGCCATCCGGTGCTGGTCGCCGCACTGACCGAACAGGCGAACAAACTCTGGCATATATCGAACATGTTCGAGGTGCCTGGGCAGGATGCTCTGGCCGCGCGGCTGACTGGCGCCTGCTTCGCCGACACCGTCTTTTTCGCCAACACCGGGACCGAAGCGGTCGAATGCGCGATCAAGGTCGCGCGTCGCTATCATGCCGCGCGCGGCGACACGCACCGCCAGACGATCATCGGAATTCACGGCGCATTTCACGGGCGCACCTATGCCGCGCTCAATGCCGCCGGCAACGCCGCGCACCTCGACGGGTTTGGAGCGCCGATGGCGGGCTTCACCCATCGCTCGCCCGACGATTGGGCTTCACTTGCCGCCGCGATCGTCGATCCCGCGGCGGCCGCGGTGCTGATCGAGCCGGTGCAGGGCGAGGGCGGCGCTCGTACGATGACGGGAGGCTTCCTCGAAAGTCTGCGCGCGGCCTGCACCGCAGCGGGCGTTCTTTTGATCTATGACGAGGTGCAGAGCGGCATGGGGCGCACCGGACAGCTTTTTGCGCATCAGTGGTTTCCGGGCACGGAGCCCGACATCATGGCGGTGGCCAAGGCGCTGGGGTCTGGCCTTCCGGTCGCCGCCTGTCTCGCCACCGCCGAGGCTGCATCGGGAATGGCGCCAGGCGGTCACGGCTCGACCTTTGGCGGCAATCCGCTGGCGATGGCGGTCGCGATCGCGGCGTTCGACGAGATTGCGAAGCCCGAGACGCTCGATCATGTGCGGGCGCTGTCCGAGCATCTGCGCGGTAGGCTCGCGATGCTGGCGGAGGGCTGGCCCAATCTTATCACCGAAGTTCGCGGCAAGGGGTTGCTCATCGGGTTGAAGCTGGTGGTGAACAACCGCGCCTTCATCGCCGCGGCGCGCGAACAACGCCTGCTCGTTGCGGGCGGCGGTGACAATATCGTGCGGTTGCTGCCGCCGCTGACGATGAGCTTTGCCGAGGCCGACGACGTTGTCGCGCGGCTCGAAGCGACGTGCGCGGCGATAACTGCAGCCGCCGAGGTTGCGGCATGAGCGCGTCCTTCGTTTCCATCGATCCGGCGAGCGGCGAAACCATATGGGAAGGCGCTGCGGCGTCGGCCGATGACTGCGCGCGTGCCGTTGCCGCGGCGCGAGCGGTGAGTCTCGCTTGGGCAGGGCAGCCCGCAGACGAACGCATCGCCGTTCTGCAACGTTATGCTGCGGTGCTGGGCGAACGACGGTCGGCGCTTGCCGAAGCGATTGCCCGCGAAACGGGCAAACCCTTGTGGGAAACTGAGACCGAAGTCGCGTCGATGATCGGCAAGGTCGCAATTTCGGTGAAGGCGATGGCCGAGCGCACCGGCACGCGCGAAAGCGAAACGGTGTTCGGCCGTGCGCGGCTGGACCATCGGCCGCACGGCGTTATGGCGGTGCTTGGGCCGTATAATTTCCCCGGCCACCTGCCCAACGGTCATATCGTGCCGGCGCTGCTCGCGGGTAACACGATCGTCTTCAAGCCGTCGGAAGAAACACCGCTGGTCGGGCAATTGCTTGTCGAGGCACTCCACGCAGCGGGCGTGCCCAAGGACGCCGCGATCCTCGTCCAGGGCGGGCGTGACACCGGCGCGGCGCTGGTCGCGCAGGATATCGACGGGCTGCTGTTCACCGGCTCGGCGGGGGCAGGGGCGCATTTCCGCCGCCTGTTCGCGGACCGGCCCGCGGTGATCCTCGCTCTCGAACTCGGCGGCAACAATCCGCTGGTTGCGTGGGACGGCGATCCCGACGCTGCCGCCTCGATCATCGTCGCGTCGGCTTTTATCACCGCGGGGCAGCGCTGTTCGTGCGCGCGGCGGTTGATTGTGCCTGCGGGCGCCGCGGGCGACAAGATCGTCGATGCGGTCGCCGCGCTGACCGACCGTCTGCAGATCGGGGCATGGGATGACGCGCCCGAGCCTTTCATGGGACCCCTGATTTCGGGGGTCGCCGCCGGGCGCGCGGCGGCGCAGGTCGAAACCCTGGTTGGGCTGGGCGCGCGGGTCATCCGCGCATTCGAACCTGTGGTCGGGCGCTCGGCGGCGTTTGTGCGGCCTGCAATCCTTGACGTCACCGGACTCGACGTTCCCGACGAGGAGATTTTCGCGCCGGTCTTGCAGGTTCGCCGCGTCGCCGGTTTCGATGCCGCAATGGGCGCAGTCAACGCGACGCGCTTCGGCCTGTCGGCGGGACTGATCAGCGACGATGATGCGATGTGGGCGCGTTTTCGCGTCGAAGCACGCGCGGGCGTGGTCAACCGCAACCGCGCGATCACCGGCGCCTCGTCCGACATGCCCTTCGGTGGCATCGGCGATTCGGGCAATCACCGGCCGAGCGCTTATTATGCCGCCGATTATTGCGCCTGGCCGGTCGCAACCCTCGAAGCCGATCGCGTGGTCGACCAACTGGCGACGCTCAAGGGCGTCGCCTGAGGGTCATTCCTCGTCGATGCGGGTGGTGACGCCGGTGGCGATCACCGTCCGCGTCGCGTCGACCGACGCATAGGTCCAGAAGATCACCAGCGGCTCGCTGCCCTCCAGGTTCAGGAAACAATGCGGCACCTCGGGCGGGATCCAGCTCGTGATCCCAGGCGCGACAGGAGTTTCGACGCCGTCGATATGCACCTTGCCGGTACCCGACATCACGACGACGCTTTCCTCGCAATTGTGGATGTGGAGCGGCACCGCGGCGCCCGGCGCGATCCGCGTGATGCCGTTGAGCATCGATTTCGACCCGCGGCCGGCGGTGACCAGCGGCGTCGTGACGACACCGTTGCCGCGATCCTTGACCGGCAGCCCTTCGGGAACAAGGATCTGCGGCGCGCTCATGCGGCATCCACCACGCGGATGGTCTTCATATTGGTAAACTCCTTCATCCCGGCCTCGCCGAGCTCGCGGCCGTAACCCGAACGCTTGATCCCGCCGAACGGCACACGTGGATCGGACGCGACCATCGCATTGACGAACACCGCGCCCGCATCGATCCGCCGGGCGAGAGCGCGGCCACGGTCGGCGTCGACCGTCCAGATCGACGCGCCGAGGCCAAAGCTTGTCCGGTTGGCAAGTGCGATCGCTTCATCGGCATCGGCGGCGCGGATGATCGCGGCGGCGGGGCCAAAGGTCTCCTCGTCGAACGCCGCCATGCCGGGCGCGACATGGTCGAGCAAAGTCGCGGGATAATAGAAGCCCGCACCATCGGGCATCGTGCCGCCGGTGCGGAGCTGCGCGCCCGAGGCAATGCTCCGCTGGACCTGGTCGTCGATCGCTGCGCGCAAATTTCCGCGCGCGAGGGGGCCGAGGGTGGTCGCAGCATCGCGCGGATCACCGAGCCTGAGTTCGGCAATGCCTGCAAGGAAACGCTCGGCGAAGGCGTCGGCAACGCTAGCCTCGACGATGAAGCGCTTGGCATTGACGCAGCTCTGCCCGGCGTTGGTGAAGCGTGCGGTCACCGCGGTGCGTGCGGCGCGGTCGAGGTCGGCATCGGCGAGCACCACGAATGGGTCGGAACCGCCGAGCTCGAGGACCTGCTTTTTGAGAGCGGCGCCCGCCTGTCCCGCGACGATGGCACCGACCTCGGTCGATCCGGTCAGCGTCACCCCGGCGATGCGCGGGTCAGCGATGACGCGTGCGACGACCGCGGGCTCGATGAACAGGTTTGCGAACAAGCCTTCGGGAAAGCCCGCTTCCGCTGCCAGTCGCTCGAGCGCGAGCGCCGATTGCGGGACGTTAGCGGCGTGCTTCAGGATCGCGCCATTGCCCGCCGCGAGCGCGGGAGCGAGGAAACGGACGACCTGCCACAGTGGATAATTCCACGGCATGATCGCGAGGATCACGCCAAGCGGTTCGAAGGCGAGCGTGGCGCCCGGGACTGCGGCGACCGGCGCGTCGGCAAGCATCGCCGGAGCGTGTTCGGCGTAGAAGTCGCAGTTAAGTGCGCATTTCTCAACCTCGGCCATCGCCTCGGCCATCGGCTTGCCCATTTCGCTCGTGATCAGCGTGGCGAGCGTTTCCTTTTCGGCGCGAAACAGCGAGGCGAGGCGGGGAAGCAATGCCGCGCGTTCGTAGGCGGGTTGCCATCGCCACGCCGCCTGCGCGCGCGTCGCGCGTTCGAGCCGTGCGTCGATTTCGGTGGCGCTGTGGACGTCGAAGCGTGCGAGCGTCTCGCCGGTCGCCGGATTGATCGTCGCGATCATAGCGCGGCGATCACGGCGTCGGTGAAACCGCGCGTATCGAGCGGCCCGCCAATGTCGCGCGTGCGCGTCGCCGGATCCGCGAGAGCGACCTCGATCGCTGCCTCGATCCGACGCGCGACATCGCCGAGTTCCGCGTCGCCGCGCTTGCGGCCAAGCCAGTCGAACAGCATTGCCGCCGACAGGATCAACGAGGTCGGATTGGCGATGCCCTGGCCGGCAATATCGGGCGCCGAGCCATGTTGCGCCTGCGCGACGCAAATATCGTCGCTCGCATTGATCGACCCGCCGAGGCCGAGACTTCCACTCAATTCCGAGGCCTCGTCGGACAATATGTCGCCGAACATGTTGGTGGTGACGATGACGTCGAAGCGGTCGGGGCTGCGGATCAGCAGCGCGGCGGCGGCGTCGACGATCACCTCGTCGAGCGTCACGTCGGGGAAGTCCGCTGCCACCGCGCGCACTTCGCGCAGGAACAGTCCGTCGGTGAGCTTGAGCACATTGGCCTTGTGCACCGCTGTGACCTTACGGCGGCGCTCGGCGGCGAGTTCGAAGGCGGCGCGTGCGACGCGGCGTACTGCGGTCGCGGTAATCTTGCGGATCGCAAAGGCGCTGTCGGCATCGGGCATGAACTCGCCCGGCCCCATATGCATCGACCGGTCGGCATAAAAGCCCTCGGTATTCTCGCGCACGATGACGAGGTCCATCGGTTTGCGGAGGATCGACAACCCCTCGCGCGCGCGACACGGGCGGATGTTCGCAAACAGGTTGAAGTGGGCGCGCAGCTTCGCCGACGGATTGGGCTGACCTGCGGGATAGTCATAATGCGAGACCGGGCCGAGGATCACGCCGTCGGCGCCGGGGATCGCACCCAGCACCGCGTCGGGAAGCGTGCTGCCCTGTGCCGCAAGGCTCGCAAGGCCGATGTCCATCGTTTCGAAGCGGATCGTGTCGCCGCCAGCCGCACGGGCTACGGCGAGCGTGGCTTCGGTGATTTCGGGGCCGATGCCGTCTCCGGGCAGGGTGAGGATATGGGTCATAATCGCCTGTTGCACCTCCCTGGCTGTCATGTCGCTGACACGGCAGGCCGTTTTTGCTTGAAAATTGCATTTTGTCGATTCAAGTCTTTGGCATGATCGAACGCTTGGCAGACCGGATCGCGCGGCAGATCGCCGATCATATTCGTATCGAGGGGCTGGGCGAGGGCGAGCATCTGGCCGCGCAAGCGCTTGCCGACCGCTTCCGCGTATCGCGCGCGCCGGTGACGGCGGCGCTGAAGGCGCTCGCTGCGGCGGGCATCGTCGAGGCTCAGGCGAACCGCGGCTTCTTCGTCAAGCGCGCCCCTGATAACGCCGCGGGGGCGGGGCAGGGCGACGACCCACTCTATGGCGCCATTGTCGAGGCGCGCTTGTCGGGCGTGCTGCCCGACCGGGCGAGCGAGAATGAAATGATGCGCCGCTTCGGTACGACCCGCGCACGGCTTCAGCGCGTGCTCGCGCAGATTGCCGAGGAGGGCTGGGTCGAGCGCCTTCCGGGGCATGGCTGGCTGTTTCTCGCGACGCTGCACACGGCCGAGGCTTATGAGCAAGCGTACCGGTTCCGCGCCACGATCGAGACCGAGGCGCTCCTGCAGCCCGGATATCGCTTCGTCCCTGCCGAACTGGAGGAACTGCGCGCCGGCCAAAAGCGGTTGCTCGAAGGCGGGATCGTCCGTTTGCCGCGCGCCGGTCTGTACGAAATCAACGCGGGCCTCCACGAGACGCTCGTCGCCTGGTCGGGTAACCGCTTCTTCCTTGACGCGATCCGGCGTGTGAATCGCTTGCGCCGGTTGATCGAGTTTCGCGCCATCGCCGATCGTGCCCGGCTCGACCAGCAATGTCGCGAACATCTGGCGCTGCTCGACCTGATCGAGCGTGGCGACATGCTACTCGCCGCCGACTTCCTGCGCCGCCATATCGGTCAGGCGCTCGATCAGAAGGTCGGGCTGGTCGAGTAATTGCATTTTGCATTGACAAAAGTCATGAGTGGACCCAGCTGAGATCGATAACCGGCGAGGCGCAATCATGATTCTGGGCACCGCGGGGCAGCAGCTTCGCATCATCGATCTTCCCGCCCGCTTGGGGGCCCACCTGGCGACTATGCCGGTGATCCACCGGCTGGTGGCGGAAAACCTGTTGCGTGCTGGCGGCGCGGATGGAGCGGCGGCGTTCGCGGCGTGGATCGACGGCGGGCAGAAGGACGTCGAGCTGCCATTCCATCCCGGCCGCATCATGATGCACGACACGACCTGCGTCCCCGCGCTCGTGGATCTCGCTGCCGCGCGCGACGTGCTCGCGGCACGCGGCGGCGACCCGGCGCGGATCGATCCGGTTGTGCCCGTTGACGTATCGACCGACCATTCGCTCGCGGTCGACCATTTTGCCGATCCCGATGCGGCGCGGCTCAACATGGCACGCGAGCGCGAGCGCAATGCCGAGCGGCTGCGGTTGATGAAATGGGCGAGCGGGGCGTTCGACAAGCTGACCGTCCATCCGCCCGGCACCGGCATCATGCACACACTGAACCTAGAGCGCCTCGCGAGCGTGGTACGCATCGAAGAGCGCGACGGCGTGGCGTGGGCGGTCCCCGACACGCTGATCGGCACCGACAGCCACACCCCGATGGTGAACGGCATCGGGGTGCTCGGCTGGGGTGTCGGCGGGCTGGAGGCCGAGGCGGCGATGCTCGGGCTGCCCGCGATCCTGCGCGTGCCCGATGTCGTCGGCGTGCGGCTGGTCGGCGAATTGCGGGCCGACGTGTTCGGTGCCGACCTTGCGCTGCTCGTGACGCAAAGACTGCGCGCGCATGGGGTCGCAGGGCGCTTCGTCGAATATTTCGGCCCGGGTGTCGCCACCTTGTCGGCCGATACACGCGCGGCGGTGGCCAATATGGCACCCGAATATGGCGCGACGACGGGTTTCTTCCCGATCGACGCGCGGACGATCGCCTATCTGCGCGAAACCGGCCGTCCGTCGGAGTCGCTTGCGCTGATCGAGGATTATTGCCGCCGACAGGGACTGTGGTTCGACCCTGCGGCTGAACCCGATTATAGCGAGGTGCTGACGGTCGATCTCGGCCACGTCGTACGGGCTGCAGCGGGGCCGTCACGGCCACAGGATCTGCGCGCCGCCGGGGATACGGCGTCGCATATTACTTCGGGGATTGCGGCTGGCGATGTCCCCGCGGGCGCGATCGCGATCGCTGCGATTACCAGCTGTACCAACACCAGCGATCCGCGAATGCTCGTCGCCGCGGGGCTGCTCGCGCGCCATGCGGTTGCAGCGGGGCTGACGGTTCCCGATTGGGTGAAGACGTCGCTTGCGCCCGGGTCGCCGGCCGCCGAGGCGCTGCTGCGCCGTGCCGGAGTGATGGAACCGCTCGAAGAATTGGGGTTTGGGATCGTCGGGGTGGGCTGCACGACCTGCATTGGCAATTCGGGGCCGCTGGTGCCCAAGATGTATGAGGCGATTGCCGGGGGCGTGGCGCCGGTTGCAGTGCTGTCGGGCAATCGCAACTTCCCCGGCCGTGTCCATCCCGACGTACGCGAAAGTTTTCTCCTGTCGCCGCCGATGGTCGTCGCCTTTGCAATCGCGGGCGATGCGGCGCGCGACATTTTGCGCGATCCGATCGGTCATCGCGGCGACGGCACGCCTGTCACACTCGACCACATCTGGCCCGATGCCGAGGAGATCGACCGCATACTCGCCGATGCGCGCGCGCCGTACGATGTGCAGCTTCGCTATGACGCCGCCGAAGCGAACCCGGCGTGGGTCGCGCTCGATGCGCCTGATGCCAGCTTGTTTCCGTGGGATGCGGGATCGACCTACCTGCGTCCGCCGCCTTTCGTTCGCGCCGACGCGCGGCCCACGCTGGAGGGCGCAGTGGCGAGGCCGCTCCTCGTGCTCGGCGACGACATCACGACCGATCATATTTCGCCGGCGGGTGCCATTCCGGCGGGCACACCGGCCGCGCGTTATCTGATCGAGCGCGGCGAGACACCGGGCGACCTCAACGTCTTTGCCGCGCGGCGCGGGAATTGGGAGGCGATGGTGCGCGGGTTGTTCACCAACCCCTCGGTCGACAATCTGCTGCGCCCGGGGATTGGGCCGGGCCGCACAATGCACGCGCCAAGCGGGGCGGAGATGACCCTGTGGGACGCGGCCGAACTTTACGCCGCCGAAGGCACGCCGCTGGTGATCGTCGCGGGTGACCGCTACGGCACCGGATCGTCGCGCGACTGGGCCGCCAAGGGACCGCAATTGCTCGGTGTGTGCGCGGTGATCGCTTCGAGCTTCGAGCGCATCCATCGGAGCAACCTGATCAACATGGCGGTTCTGCCGCTGACCATCGCGCGCGAAGACGCGCTGGCGCTGCGCGAATTGTCGCCCGACGCGCTGATCGGCTTTCCCGCCACCGTGTCCCTGAAACCCGGCGCGCTCGTCACGCTGCGTGTCGAGGACCGGGGCGCGGTTCGGGATTATGCCGCACGCCTCTCGGCCGATACGCAGGCCGAATGCGATATCCTGGCGCACGGTGGCATGCTCCCCGCGCTGTTGCAGCGCCTGCTCCGCCACGCGGAGAAAGTCGTATGAATAAAATCTGCCTGCCCGTCATTGCAATGCTTCTCGCTTCTCCCGTGGCGGCACAGCCGGTCGAGGCCGAAATCTCCGAAAAGAGCGCGCGCGAAGATGTCTTTCCGCAATCCGAAGTCGCCTTTCCCGGCGATATCGTCGCTTGGCCGCAGATCGAGATTTCGAACCTCGACGGCTTCCGCCCCGTCCGCATGGATATCTATGCCCCCCGCGATCGTAGCAAGGCGCGCGCCGCGGTGCTCTGGATCCACGGCGGCGGGTGGAGCCGCGGCGATGCGAGGACATCGGGCGCCTATGCGAACTGGCCGGCGGTGCTCGCATCGCTCGCGGCGCGGGATTTCGTCGTTGCCTCGCTCGATTATCGCCTCAGCGGCGAGGCAAAGTTCCCGGCGCAGATCCAGGACGTGAAGGCCGCGATCCGGCACCTGCGTTCGCAGGCCGGCGCGCTCGGGATCGACCCGTCGCGTGTCTATCTGTGGGGCGGTTCGGCTGGAGGCCATCTCGCGTCGCTCGCGGCGGTCACTTGCGGCGCCCGCGAATATGATCCGCAGCCGTCAACTGGCCGGCTTTCGCGGAGCCAGATCAACGCGCTGAAGGGCAGCAAGGCGCCGCCGGTCGACGATTGCGTGCAAGGCGCGGCGCTCTGGTACGGCGTCTTCGATCTCGAGCATGTGCCAAGTGTCAATGTCGCGGGCCTGCTTGGCTGCGACCCCGCAGCGTGCCGCGATGTCGCGCGCGCGGCGAGCCCGCTGTACCGGATCGGCAAGAATGTACCGCCGATGCTGCTGATCCACGGGACGAATGACGAGACGGTCGACGTGTCGCAATCGAAAGCGATGACGGCAGCGCTGCGCAAAGTCGGCGCAAAGGCGGAATTGCTGCTCATCCCCGACGTCGATCACGGCCTGACGGGGAGCTCGCCCCAAATCACGCGCGACGCCAATTTGCTCGCGCTCGGTCGAACCCTCGCTTTTTTTGAATCACTTGCCGCGGGCCGCTGAGAAGCTTTCTTCCATCCGCGCGAGGCGCATGAGGAGCAGGGCCGACAGCTTGGCGCGCTCGACGAGCGACTCGACGATCATGAACTCGCGGTCCGAATGGATCGCGCCGCCGCGCACGCCGAGTGTGTCGACGACTGCCAGTCCGTGTGCGGCGAGGTTATTGCCGTCGCACGCGCCGCCCGTTGCCTGCCAGGCGATATCGAGGTCGAGCGCCGCGCCGCAGTCGCGGACGAGATCGAACAATCGCTGCTGATGGGTGTCCATCGGCTTGGGTGGGCGTTGAATCCCGCCGTGAAGCGCGATCTCGACATCGTGACGCTCGGCAATCTCGGTAACCAGCCGGCTTAACGTATCGAGCAGCCATGGCTGGTCGGTAGGATCGGCGAGGCGGACGTTGAAGCGCAGCACCGCGCGGTCGGGCACAATGTTTTCGGGGCCGCCGCCGTCGATTCGTGCCGGATTGGCAGTCAGATCGGGCCGCGCGTCGGTCAGCGCGGCGATCCGCCCCGCGAGTTCGGCCGCCGCGACGATTGCGTTGCGGCCATCGTGCGGATTGCGGCCGGCATGCGCGGCGCGGCCGGTGATCGCGGCGGCAAAATTGGCGCAGCCCTTGCGCGCGCCAGCAAGTACGCCTTCGGGGGTCGCCGAGGGTTCGTACGCCAAACCGACGGTGCAACGCTGCGCGATCTCGGCGAGCAGCGGCTCGGAGCCGACCGAGGAGACTTCCTCGTCGGCATTGACGATGACCTCGACCCCGAGGCGGTCGGCGAGCGAGGTTTGCAACAGCGCCTCGATCGCGGTCAGCATCACGACAATGCCACCCTTCATGTCGGCGACGCCGGGGCCACGAACGGTCTTGTCGTCGATCCAGTCGGGGACCTGGAACGGATGATCGATGCCGAACACCGTATCCATATGCCCGACGAGAAGCACCCGGTTTGCGGCGCCCGCAGCATCACGGCGGAAATGGAGGTTGCGGCCATGCTGTACCGGCTGGAGATCGCCGCGCGCATCGGGGTAGGCGAAGGGCGCGGGATCGCGCAGTTTGATCGTCCCGCCAAGCCGGTCCATCTCGCCGCCGATCAACTCTGCCATATGGCCGAGTCCGGCGAGGTTGAAGCTCCCTGAATTGATCGCCGACCAGGCGAGCGTGCGTTCGAGCAGTGCCGGACCGAGCGTCTCGATCCAGGCGAGGGCGTCCGCTTCGTCGCGGCTGATATCGGTGATCGTCATGATTTTATCCTATATTCGGTCCGCTTTCATCGCGCTGTCGCGACAGCGACAGGACAGAAAAGAGCCCCTAAATGAAGGCGAAGGGAGCCATGATGAGCAAAGCTTTGGATCGAGCGGTGGGCGCCACCGCATTCGGCGCCGATGTCGCGGGCTACGCTGCTGGGCGGCTCGATTATCCCCGCGAAATGTTCGCTATTCTGACCGAGCGTTGCGGCTTGGCGCCGGGCGTGAATGTGCTCGAAATCGGGCCGGGCACGGGGCAGGCGACGCGCGAATTGCTCGACGCGGGCGCGGCGCGGGTCGTGGCGGTCGAGCCCGATCCCGAACTGTCGGCGCATCTGCGCGATTGGGGCGAGGCACGGCTGCAGGTCACGAGCATGCCCTTTGGATCCGCCGTGCCGGGTGATGGCAGCTTCGATCTGATCGTCGCCGCGACCGCCTTCCACTGGCTCGAGGCTGGACCGGCGCTCGGTGAAGTGCGGCGGCTGCTGAAATCCGGTGGCCATTTTGCGATGTGGTGGAACGTCTTCAGTGAGCCGGGCGAAGACCGCCTGTTCGATGCCCTGTTCGACGGGCTGGCGCGTCCGCCGTCGATGCTGTCGGACCAGCATTATTCGCTCGACGCCGCCGCACGCACCGCCGACCTCGTCGCGGCTGGTCTGACCGGGGTCGAGCATGTCATGCTGGAGCGCCGCATCGCGATGACGCCCGCGTCGCTGCGCGCGCTCTTCGCGACCTTCTCGGCCGTCCGGCAATTGCCGACGGAGCAACGCGAGGCGCGGCTGGGTGCGGCTGAAGCGCAGGCGTCGCGCGAACGCGGCGAGCGGTTCGAGCGGGTGTTCCGGACGCCGCTGTACATCGCGCGATCGCCCGGCTGACGGCTTCAGGCAATCGTCCGCAAGAACAGATCGAGCGCGATGTTGCGGCCGCACAGCACGACCGCGACCTTGCGCCCCCGGTATTTTTGAGCCTGCTGGACGAGCCCGGCGAAGGCGACGCCCGCCGCACCCTCGACCATCCAGCGCTCGGTCTCGGCGATGCGCTTCATCGCTGCGGCGATCTCGGCCTCGACGACGACGATCCGCGTGTCGATCACCTTCTGGCACGCCGGGAAGGTGATCGAGCCGGGCTCGATCGCGCCAAGCGTGCCGTCGGAAAGCGTCGGATATTCCTGCGTCGGGACGATCTCGCCCGCTTCCAATGCGCGCAGCATGCAGGGCGATGCTTCGGGCCAGACGCCGACAACATCGATGCCGGGGCGCAGCGCGTGGAGCGCGGTTCCCGCGCCGCCCATCAGTCCGCCCGCGCCGATCTCGATGAACACTGCGTCGAGATCGGGGTCCTGCTCGATGAGCTCGATGCCGATCGTCCCCTGGCCCGCCATCACCGCGGGGTCGTTATAGGGCGAGATATAGGTGCGACCCTGTTCCTCACCGGCGCGCCGCGCTGCGCGTTCGGCGTCGCCCGCCGGGCCGTCGATCACCACGACTTCGGCACCCAGTGCCTTGATGCCGTCCACCTTCATCTGCAGCGCATCGTTGCCGACATAGACGGTCACCGGAACCCCGGCGAGCGCACCCGCGCGCGCGACCGCCATGCCGTGATTGCCGGTCGAGGCGGTGAGCACCCCGCGCCGTCGTGCCTCGTCGTCCAGCGTGCGGACCTTGTTCGTGGCGCCGCGGATCTTGAACGATCCCGTCGGCTGCTGGAAATCGAGCTTGAGCGAGACGTCGCAGTCGAGCAGCTTTGAAAGGGTTGGGCTCGGCTCCAGCGGCGTGACCGCAACCTGCGGTCGGATCGCGGCATGGGCCTCGCGAATCTGTTCGAAAACGGGGTCCATGCTGCGCTCCATCGTTCAATTGCGTAATGAAACGAGTCTGACCAATTCCGGGGTGGCGAGCCATCCCCCTTGGGAGGGGTCAATTGGCGCGGCGGTTCCGCGCGAACAGCTCGGCGAGCGAGCCGACCCGCAGCTTGCGGAATATCTGCTTGCGGTGATCCTTGACCGTGTGGCGGCTGATCCCGAGCCGCAGTGCGATCGCCTCGCTTGAACAGCCTGCGACGATCAACTCATACACCTCGCACTCGCGCGCCGACAAATGCTCGTGGGCCGAGGCCGGGCTGGAAAAACGGCTGTGACGCTCGAAGGCGGCGGTCACCGGCCCCGACAGATCGCCCAGCGCACGCAGATGGTCAGGGGACAACGGGACACGCGCGCGTTCGCGATAGAAGCTGAGTTCGACGATGCCGCCCCACGCGGCGACATAGAGCCCGATTTCCTCGCAGCGTTCGGGCCAGCCAAGCGTGCGGAAGCCCATTTCCTCTTCCGACGTCCAGACCAGATAGGTGTCGGAGCGACTGCCGCCGTCGATCGCGAAATCGCTTGCGCGAACCGCGCCCAACGTCGGCACGGGATGGACCATCGGGCTCATGCCGTGCGTATGATGGACGTAATTGGCGAGGCCTTGCCCGAAGCCCGCAGGCGCAAATCCGTCGAAGAGCAGCTCGGCACCCGCGTCGGCGCGGTGGAGAATGGCTGCCGCCAGGTCAAAGCCGATCGCTATACGCAGGCGCTCGGCGGTGGCGGCGATAAAGCCGGCTTCGCCGATCGCGCCGATGATATCGGTCAGTGCGGACTGCATCGTCAGGGCCTCATCCCTCCGTCGGGGGATGGACTATCGTGGGAAAGCTGACACGAACTTGTCGCGTAACGGCAGGAAAGAAGTCATGCGGATCGTCGAATTGCCCGAGATACTGGACGCGCTGGACGAGGCGGCGGCGCTCGTCGCGGTCGAGGAGGGGTTCCGCCGCCTCCATCGCGGCAGTGCGCAACTCGCCGAGGTCGGGCACCTGCATTTCATCGACCCGCCGGGCGATTGCCATGTGAAGGGCGGCTATTTCGCTGGCGACGACGTCTTCATCTTCAAATTCGCGACGAGCTTCTACCGCAATCCCGAACAGGGGCTTTCGTCGAGCAACGGTTGCATGATCGTCGTGAGCGCGAAGACCGGCGAGCAGCTCGCGATGCTCAAGGATCAGGGCGTGCTCACCGATATGCGCACCGCGATGGCAGGCACGATCGCGGCGCGCGCGATCGTGCGTCCGGGGTCGACGGTGCTGGGTATCGTGGGAACCGGCATCCAGGCGAAGATGCAGGGCGAGATGATCGCGCGCCTGCTCGGTCTGGATGAAAAACTCGTCTATGGCCGCAGCGCCGGCAAGGCGGCTGCTCTCGCAGAAGAGCTGGGCGGCGAGGCGGTCGATCTGGCCGAACTGTGTGTCCGTGCCGACCTGATCGTCACGACGACGCCCTCGACCGCGCCGGTGCTTACTGCTCATATGACCCGGCCGGGAACAAGGATCATCGCGGTGGGTGCCGACACCCCGGGCAAGCAGGAACTCGAAACCCTACTGACCGCAAAGGCCCGCCTGATCGTCGATTCAGCGGTGCAATGCGTGCATCATGGCGAAGCGGGCTGGCCGATCCGCACCGGGCTGATCGCACCCGATGCGCTCGTCGAACTCGGCGCGCTGCTCGAAAATCCCGTCGCCTTTGCCGACGACGAGATCGTCGTCGCCGACCTCACCGGCGTTGCGGTGCAGGACATCGCGATCGCCAAGACGGTGTGGGAACGGCTGAAAGGCTAGAGCGAAGAAAGGCAACTCGTCGCCCCGCCTTCCCGGGGGCGACGATATGACCAAAATGATCGTCAGCCGCGCAATGCCGCCGAGATTGCGACAAGCCCCGCTTCCATTTCCTCGCGCGTCGGCCAGCCATAGCCGAGGCGGAAATAGGTGTCGGGCAGTTCGAACCAATGGCCCGGCGCGACATAGGTGCCATGATCATTGAGCAGTCGTTCGTAAAAAGCCGCGACGCCGCCCGCCGGTTCGCCGCGCATGCGCACGAAACCCACAACCCCGCCTGACGGCTCGTTCCATTCGAGCAACTCCTCGCCCGCCATCCATTCAATCGCCCGCGCGCGGCGCTGCCCCATCTCGGCGAGCGTTTCGGCGAGTATCTTGTCTTTCCGCGAGAGCAGTTGCTCGGCGATCCATTCGTCAACGACACTGCCGCAGATCGCGATCTGCTCCTTCGCCGCGAGGAAGATTTCGTGCAGCTCGGGGTTCCGGACGATCAGCCAGCCCATGCGCGTACCGGGAATGCCATAGGCCTTCGACAGCGACGATACGCTGATCACATGGCTGCCGAGCGTTGCGGCGAGCGGCGTAAGCGTTCCGAAACAAAGCTCGCGATAGGTTTCGTCAACCACCAGATAGGCGCCGACCTCCGCGGCGATATCGGCCAGGCGCCGCAGTTCCGCCTCGTCGGACAATATGCCGCTCGGGTTGTGCGGGTGGGTGATGCTGATGACCTTGGTCTTCGGCGTCACCGCAGCGGCGACCTGGTCGACATCGGTACGAAAGCCGGTGTCGAAGGTCAGGTCGATATAGCTGATCTTGCACCCGATCGCGCGCGGGGTCTCGAGGTTGAGCCCATAGTTCGGCCGCACGACGACGATATGATCGCCCGGCGAAAGCAGTGCGGTCGCGATGATGAACAGCGCCCCTGCGGCACCTGTCGTGACGAGCACATCGTCGGCAGTGAGGCCCGCGCCATCGCGCGCGATCAGCGCGCGCAGCGAAGTGCTGCCGCGATGCTCGGTATAGAGCAAAGTGAGGTCGGGAATGGTCAGCCCCAAGTCGGACAATTTGCGGTCCGAAATCGAGCTTTCGGCCAGATTGTTGCGGATATTCCCGTACCCGAACTCTTCGGGGGATTCGACCTCGATCGGAAGTCTTGCGTAACGCATGGCGGCACCTCGGTAATGTGGAGCCTGGACCATGGGAGAATTGGCGACATCGCGCTATCCCTCCTCCGGGGGATGCTGGACCGGAACAATCAATCGGTCGGCGACAGTGAGCCGGACATTGGCGACGCGCTTCCGCGTCCGACACGCCGTCAGGACGCGCCACTTCAGACGACAGCTTCGCGCGGCAAACATTCTCCGTCTGTACGACCCGTCAGCGAGCCCTTCGCCTACCCCCCGTCCGGCTGACTTCTGTCTGACAGCGCGCCGATGGTAACCGGAACGGAAGGGGATGGCGGTAAAGCTCAGGCGAGGATTGCGATCACCGGGACACGCATCAGAAGCTCACCATGAAGGCGAGGCGGATGCGATCGAGCCAGTCGTTCGATTGCCCGATCCCGGGGAATGCCTGATCGAGCTGGCGATAGTGATACCAGAGAAGATCGAGCTGGAGGTGAGGAGCCGGAACATAATTGATGCCGACGCCGTGCAGCTTGTAGTTGGTAGAAAGGTCGATGTTGTCGTGGCTGAACGCGGCGAGCACCGAGTCCACTTCGACTTCCGAATAATTATAGGCGACCTTCCAGTCGCCGGGCTTGGCGGTCCGTCCGGCCGCCAGTTCGAGATTGAAGGCTGTGTCGCCCGAGACCGCTGCACCCAGGTTGCGGACATAATCCGCCGTGAAGCTGACCGGCCAGCGTTCCGAAGCGCCCTTCCAGTTAAGCGTGCCGATGCCCTCGATCAGGTGGTAATCGGAAAGGTAACGGCCGCCGGCGATCAGGTTGCCCCTGAAATCGCCCGCGTCGGCCCCGGCGACCGATCCCAGGCGATAATGATAATAGCTGCCCGTCAGGCCCGCCTTGAAGTCGGACCCGAGCGGGGCCGACAGCGCAAGCTGGCCGCCGAGCATATCGCTGTCGCGCGCGACGGCGGCCTCGTCGATCACGAAATAGAGACCCCGGGCATCGACGCGCGGGCCGCCCAAGTCGGCGCCATAGGCGAGCGCGACGCCCTGTGGCGAAACATCGCCATCCCACAGCATGTCGGTGCGCTGGAAGACTTGCGGAAACTTGCCGGCGTAAGCGGTCAGGCCGCCGTTGGTATAGCGGATCCATGCCTGGTCGAGCGATACAGCGAAGTCATCGACGAAATTGCCGAGCGTCACGTCGGTCGAGTTCGGATCGTCGGGATCACCGGTTGCAATCTGTGTGCCAACGGCGAAATGATCGCTCACGGCATAGGTCGCGCGCACCCGGGCGCGAACTGCCGTGCGCGAACGGTCCCGGCCATCGACGAAGTTCCATTCCTGCCGGACGCGCATGTCGCCGCTGACGTCGAGGCCCGGGATCCGGAAGTCTCCCGAAGCGGTGGAGGCTGTGCTCGCCGGGGTCGCGCTTGCCGCCGCTACCGGGGCGGTCGCCGGGGCAGGAAGGGTCGGAACGGGTGCGGGCGGTGCCTTTTGATCGAGCATCGTAGCCTGGGTCGCGACGAGCGCCTCGAGCTGCGCAATTCGTTCGTCCTGGGCAGCCAGCCTTTTCTCGAGCGCGGAGAGCCGGTCTTCCTGTGCAAAGGCGGCGGGCGCCATGGACAGCGCCGTGGCGGCAAGCAAAACGATACGAATATGCATGTTCAATCCCCTTGCGGCTTCGGTCACATACCGAAGCTGATATTGTGGCGCCGACCCCGATCGGCTGCCCGATGGTGCCCCGGGACGAATTGGCCCTCGCAAGTCGGCGGGACACGCCGCTTGACCTTCACCCGATGTTGGCGCGTCCCCCCTTAGTGCTCCTGACTGACACTAGCCTGACATGCCGCCCGGTCGCGCCTGATGCTGTCCGTCGCGCGCGGAGAACCGATCGCGGGTGACGGATGCAGCATTCGGCGATCAAGTTCAGAAGCCCGCAAGACTGAAGCTCGCCTCGGCGCGAAGACCCAAGAGAAGGGCAGCCGGAATATTGCGGTCGGCCGAGGGATTATGGATGTAGTGGAGGCTCGGCTGGATCGCGAGCCAGGATGCCATCTGGGTGCGATAGGTCGCCTCGATGGCGACTTCGGCCGATGAAGCGTCCGCCGCCGCCCGGTAACTATCCGACGTGAAGCCTGCGGCCACCGCGACACCGAACTCGTCGTCGGGCCGGCCAGGGATCCAGCCGCTGAATTTGAGGCCGCCGCCTGCGAAGCTGTCGAACATGTTGTACCGCCCCCGCGCCGCGCCGAGGCGAAAGAAGCCGTCGACCTTCCGGTCGCCCGACGAGACGAGCGGATATTCGCCCCGGATATAGGTGCCGCGGTTGCCCTTGGCCGGGTCGCTGCCGTCATTCGGCTCGAAGCGCGCCGTATATTGCCAGTGACCGAGAAGCAGCTTGCCTCCGCCGACGGGCGCCTGCAGTTCGCCGACGAGGAGCGCGCCGTCGCCGCCGCCGAGCCGCACGACGGTGCGCCCCGGACGATCGGGATCGCCAGGTACGCCGTCGAGAATCGCCGCGCGGATCGCCCAGCCCTCAGCGGGTTCGACCTGCAGCCGCGCTGCGAGCGAGGTGCTGGGGAAAATCGAGGGGCCATTTTGTCCGGACTGCGCAAAGTCGGTCCCGATGCCATTCGGGCTGCTGACGAACAGGCCCGCGGCCTCGAGCGAGTCGAATTCCGAATTGAGATCGTAGAGGCCAGCGCGCAGCGACAGCGTGTCGCCGATCTTCTGGTCGATCCAGGCTTCGTAGAGCCGGAGCGCTGACACGCCGGTCTCGATATTGCTCACGGCATGGGCGTCGCCGGCCAGCTCGCTGATCGAACGACCGTTGTTATAAAGGCCGTAGACGTGGATCTGGGCGCCGCGCCAGCCCGCAAGCCGCTCGAGATCGGCTTCGAACACGATATCGAGGTTATCGAGATAGCGCGTGCCGCGACGCAGCCCGCCCGACGCATTTCCCATCACCTCGCCGGTATAGGTGAGTTGCAGCAGGAGCGGGCCGTGCTCTTCGTCGATCTCCTCGCGCGCATGGGTATGGCTGTGCGGAATATGGCTCGCCGTCCGGCCTTCGGATGAGTCCAAAGGCGCCGCCGCGAGCGCGAGCATGGTAGCAGAGACCAGCATCAAGGCCTCGCCCTCTTTCCGGCCGCGGCCAACAGACACCGATCTTCCATAGACATACCCATTATCTCCTCTCGCCCACAGTGCTTCAGGCGGCGATCCTGCCCGGCGCCGCCTTGCGCGGCCGCCGCCGCTTCCACCACAAGAGCGCGCCCGCGACAATCATCGTTATCAACCACAGCCCGACCGCGACGAGCAACATGCGGCCGATCGTCCCTCCTGCCTCGCCGGTGTGGATCGGGAAGAGCGCGCTCATGAAGCCCCGGGCGGGCTCGGCCTCGGCGATCGGGTAGGTGCCGCGCACGCTGCCGTTGTTGGAGTCGATGAGAACAATGCTTCCGCCATAGGCGCGGCGGATCTCGCCCGGTGCCCGCACGCGCACGCGGTAGGTCGCGTCATCGTCTTCGGGCCAGGCGACTTGGGTAAGGCTGCTGCCCGGGATGGCGGCGAGCGCCGCGCCCGCCGCGGCCGCGAAGCCGATCGGATCGCCCGATGGCGGGTTGGCAGGGAGCGACACGTCGTCGGCGCCCACCAGCCCGGCCATGCCGCTTTCGAACTTCAGCATCGTGCCGGTCGCGGCGATGACGAGGGCGGGGACGACGGCCCAAAGACCGACGGCGCGGTGCCACGAATAAAGGCGTGCGGCGACGGGGCCCCGGCGCGCAGGGGTCAGCGCGATGCGCCAGGTTCCGCGCTTCGGCCAAGCGACACAGAGGCCGAGAAGAAGGTTCGAGCAGAGCAGCAGGCCGCTGATCGAGACGATCCAGTTGCCCCAGGCGCCGAACAGGTCGTGATGGAAGCCGACGAGGAAACCCATGATGCGCGTCTCATCGTTGCGGGGGCGATCGATCACGCTCCCATCGCCGAGAATGCGTACCGAACGGCTCCCGCCGGCGCGGTCCTCATAATAGATATTGTAGCGATCTGGGAGGCCGGCCGTCGTCCAGATCTCGGTGATCCTGCCGCCATCGGTTTCCGATATCCGGTCGATACGCCGCTCGATGGCGGCCAGGTCGGTGGGATGGTGCTGGCCGGAGATCGACGCGTCGCTGATCTCCCAGTGAAAGGCGATCAATATCCCCGTGAGCGCCTGCAGCAGCCAGAAGACGGCCGCGCAGAGGCTGAGCCAGCGGTGGATGCTGATGAGGCGGCGGCGGAGCGACGGGCGCACCGGGGAAGCTTGTGCGGTCATCATAGCTGACTGGCAGCAAGGAGAGGACCTAAAAACATCCACTTCTGGGTTGGACGAGGGGTCCAACCGGGAAAGGGCGGCTGGCTGATCATTGCGTCACTCTGCTGGAAACGGAACATCGCTCCCACCTTTACCCTCCGGAAGCTCTCTGGATCGGTGAGAAAAAGATGGAAGCTGGTGTGCCGGGAACACCGGTCTGCTGTGCCTGACCCATAAAAGAAAAAGGCCCGGCTGTTTCCAGCCGGGCCAAGGGAGCGAATATCGCCCGTTCAGAAGTCGACGGTGACCGACGTCTTGAAGGTGCGCGGCAGGCCTTGCACGAGATAGCCGCCGAGCGACGAGGACCAATAATTGTCGTTGGCGACATTATCGACGTTGAAGCGGAAGGTGATGGGCGTGTCGCCCGCCGCGACGACATAGCGCGCGCCAAGATCGAAGCGGGTCCATTCGGGCAACTCGAGCGTGTTGGTGAGGTTCACCGCCTGCTTGCCCGTTTGCATCACGCGGCCCGTGAGCGTTACGCCCGGCAGGAAGCCGAGATCCCATTCGACGTTGAGGTTGGCGGTATAGTCGGGAACGCCGATCGCGTCGCGGCCGTCCGTGGTTCCGTTCTGGGTGCGGCGCTGCTTCGCGTCGGTCAGCGACAGGCCGGCGATCACGCGGAGTCCCTGGACCGGCTCGCCGTCAAGGCTGAACTCGATGCCCTTGTTGCGTTGCAGGCCGTTGACCGTGAACTCGCTCTGACCCGAACCGTTGACGATCGTCAGCGCTTGCGGGCGGTCGGTCTGGAACAGTGCGACCGAGGCATTGAAGCGGCCG